>Ga0326728_10009169_pt1 | contig 23992 bp, 21 predicted proteins | sample MB3enrmetagenome_FD_207602 | JGI IMG/M metagenome (GOLD analysis project Ga0326728, IMG submission 207602) | Lab enriched peat soil microbial communities from McLean, Ithaca, NY, United States - MB31MN | ecosystem: Environmental > Terrestrial > Soil > Wetlands > Peat | place: USA: New York... | reverse complement strand
CCGCCGATTCCTTTCATCCCGGCGAATTCTTTTCCGCGCTCGTCAAGCAGCTCTATCTCGCACAACCCTATGTGCCGCGCAACATCTACGTCCCGGTCGACTTCGAAGACCGCGAAGAACTCGAAGACGCGCTCAGCGAACAGCTCGCGGGCGAGGGCGCCCGCGCCACACGGGTGCATCTCACCGTTCCCCAGCGCGGAGACAAACGCGAACTCATCGATCTCGCCGGCACCAATGCCAAGCAATCTTACGACCAGCGTTTCCGCGTCCTGAAGCCGAATGCGCGCGCCATTCAGGAAGCCTTTCAGGACGCGCTTGGGCTTCCCGAGCTGCCGCACCGCATCGAGTGTTTCGACATCTCGCACATTCAGGGAGCGGAAACGGTGGCATCGATGGTGGTGTGGGAGGACGGCCAGATGAAAAAATCGGATTACCGGAAGTTCATCATCAAGACGGTCGCAGGCGTCGACGATTTTGCGTCCATGCGCGAAGTGGTCACGCGCCGTTACAAGCGCTTGCAGGAAGAAAAGAAAGATATGCCCAGCCTGGTGCTGATTGACGGCGGCCTCGGACAGCTCCACGCCGCCGCCCAGGCGCTCGAAGCCCTGGAAATCATTAACCAGCCGCTCGCCGCCATCGCCAAGAGAGAAGAAATCATCTACGTCCACGGACAGGAAGATGAGCCCGTCGTTCTCGACCATCATTCTCCCGTGCTGCATCTAGTGCAGATGATTCGCGACGAAGCGCATCGCTTTGCCGTAACCTTTCATCGCAAGCGCCGCCAGATCCGCGATCGCACCACCGAATTAAGGGAGATTCCCGGCGTCGGAGAGTCAACCACCCGCCGCCTCCTCGAACATTTCGGCAGCCTGCAAGCCGTGAAGCAAGCGGACGTGGCCGCGCTCTCGGCGGTCGTGACCAAGTCCCAAGCCGAAGCGATTCTCGAACATTTTCGAAAGACAAGCGTAGGAACGGGTCTCTGACCGCCCAAGCCCTCTGTTTGAAACAACGACGTTCCTTCTTATTCGGCGGCCATGAACTTCAGGCACACTGGCGAAGGGACGTGGATCGACTGATGGGTAGACGTTAGCTTTCCTGAGCTGGGATCGATCCGAAACACTGCTATGTTGTCGGTGTCTTGGTTCGCCACTAACAAGAAGTGGCCGGTGGGATCGATCGCGAAGCTGCGCGGCGTCTTGCCTTGAGTGGAAAAGCGATCGACGAGAGTTAGAGTACCGGTGTGACTGTCGATGGAGAACAGGGCAATGCTATCGTGTCCGCGATTGGAGGCGAAGAGAAACTTGCCGCTAGGATGGACCTGGATTTCGGCGGTGGTGTTACTACCGGAGAAGTCTTTGGGAAGTGTCGAAATCGTCTGCATCGTATGCAGAGCGCCGCGGCTGGCATCGTAGGTAAGTGTGGTGATGGTGGACTGCAATTCATTTACGACGTACGCAAACTGCCCGTTTGGGTGAAAGGCCAGGTGGCGCGGTCCGGTTCCGGGATCGAGCTTGGTATAGGGAGGATCGTTCGCGGTCAGGGAGCCGGTCTTTGCGTCGAAGCGGTACACGAGTAACTCATCCAAGCCTAAGTCGACTGCAATGGCAAAACGATTGTCGGGCGTGGTCTCGATCCAATGCGCATGCGGGCCTTGCTGGCGTTCTTTGTTGGCGCTGGAGCCTAAGTGCTGAATAAAAGCGGAGGGCTCGCCGATATGGCCGTCCGTTCGAACCGGGAACACGGCCACGCTTCCTCCAGTGTAGTTTGCCACCAAAGCGTACTTACCGGTCTTGTCGAAAGCGATGTAACAAGGGTCGGCACCGCGCGAGGCTACTTCGTTCAGGAACGATAACTTGCCGGTGGGGTCATCGGTCTCGCGTTCACCGTTCTGACGATCAATAGCAAAGGCGCTCACCGCGCCGCTGTTGCCGCCTTTATAGTCCTGGACTTCATTGACCGCGTAGAGGAAGTGGCGGCTTGGATCGATGGCGAGGAACGATGGATTGGCCGTTTCTGCCGCTATGCCGAGCGGAGCCAGTTCGGAAGATGCGGCATCGAAGCGGTAGGCGTAGATGCCTTTGCTCTCCTTCCCGGTGTAAGTGCCGACGAAGAGAAGGTACTTGTTCTTTGGAGAATCCTTGGCGGCGGCCACGGAGACTAGCGAAAACAGGAGCGCGAGGGACGGCAGGAAGAGGCGGCAAAAGGTTGTCATAGGAGATTATCAGAGCGCATTTGAGGCCGGAGTGCAAGCCTGGTGCTCTGGCGATGCGGTATGCTTTCCGGCATGTCTTTGCGGCGATTGCCGGCTGCGGATGAGGCGCTGATTCAAATCGTGGACGCCGCTTTGGCCGACGCCACGCGGCGCAGCGGCAAGTGGCTGGTGTGCCGTCCGGGATGCACGCAGTGTTGCGTGGGCGTGTTTGCCATCAATCAACTGGATGCGGTGCGGTTGCAGCAAGAGTTGGCGCAGCTTGAAGAGACGGACCCGCAACGGGCGGCCCGCATTCGCGAGCGGGCCCGGGCTTCGGTGGAGCGGTTGGCGGCGGAGTTTCCTGGGAATGCGAAAACGGGCGTGCTGGACGAAGGGCAGGAAGCGGAAGAGCGCTTTGCGGAATTTGCGAACGATGAGATGTGTCCGGTGCTCGATCCAGAGACGGGATTGTGCGATCTTTACGATGCCCGGCCGATGACGTGCCGCACGTTTGGTCCTCCCGTACGATCGGACGGCGGGCTGGGAGTTTGCGAGCTTTGTTTTCACGGTGCGACGGATGAGCAGATCGCAGGCTGCGAGATGGTTGTCGATACGGATGACATGGAGTCGAATCTGCTCAGAAAACTGGAAACGACACGGGGTCCGCGCGGACGGACGGTGGTTGCGTTTTGCGTGTTGTAAGGGACTGGGTGAAAGGACGGGGCTGGGGTCGCCGCAATCTGCAGATCCCTCGCTTCGCTCGGGATGACAATTCATGGTTAGAGTTCGCGGTCGGGAACGCCCGTGGCACATCTTAGTTATTCGCGGCATTGTTAAAGGACTCTTAATTTCGCATTCCATACCAAAGAGACCTTTCGCGTGGAGTTAGAAAGGTGCTAATTTCGTGCTGCGGCGCACACTCTTATGCAGGCTAACGAATACGATCTGGTGGTGATTGGAAGCGGTCCGGCGGGACAGAAGGGCGCGATCTGCGCGGCTAAGATGCGCAAGAAAGTCGCGATCATCGACCGGCGTCTCGCCATGGGAGGAGTGTGTGTTCACACCGGGACGATTCCGAGCAAGGTGATGCGGGAGGCGGTGCTCTACCTGAGCGGCTTGCGGCAGCGGTCGTTCTATGGACGCGGTTACGTGGTGAAGGACCGGATCGCGATGTCGGACCTGGTGCTGCGGGCGCAGGCGGTGATGACGCGGGAAGTGGACGTGATCAAGGCGCAACTGCGGCGGAATTATGTGACGGCGCTCGAAGGGGACGCTCGTTTTACCGATCCGCACACGATTGAGATCGTGACCGAAGATGGAGTGCAACAGGTTCGGGGGGAGAAGATCCTGATCGCCTGCGGTACGCGGCCGTCGCACATCGATGGGATTCCGGTGGACGGGAAGCGCATCTTCGATTCCGATCAGGTGCACTGCCTGGAGGAGATACCGCGGGAGTTGATTGTAGTGGGCGCGGGGATTATCGGGCTGGAGTATGCGTCCATGTTCGCGGCGCTGGGGGTGAAGGTGACGCTGCTCGACCTGCGTCCGACGCTGCTGGATTTTGTGGATCGGGAGATTATCGAAAGCCTGTGCTTTCAGTTACGGCAACTGGGGACGGTTTTCCGGGTCGGTGAGAAAGTGGTATCGGTGGGCTTCGACGAAGAGCGGGACAAGGTTTTTGCGACGCTGGAGAGCGGAAAGAAAGTTCGCGGACAGGCGCTGCTGTACACGATTGGACGAAAAGCTAACAGCGACAAACTGAAGACTGAGGCGGCGGGGCTGGCGGCGGACGAGCGCGGCAAGCTGACGGTGAATGAACATTTTCAGACTGCGGTGCCGCATATTTACGCGGCGGGCGACGTGATTGGGTTTCCCGCGCTGGCCAGCACTTCGATGGAGCAGGGTCGGCTGGCGGGTTGTCACATGTTTGGCAAGCCCAGCCGGATGCTGCCGAATCTGATTCCCTATGGCATCTACACCATTCCAGAGATTTCGATGGTGGGCGCGACCGAGGAAGAGTTGACGCGCAGCAAGACTGCTTATGAGAGCGGGCTGGCACGCTACTCGGAACTGGCGAAAGGGCAGATGCTCGGCGACGACCAGGGGCTGCTGAAAATTTTGTTCGATCCGGATACTCTCAAATTGCTGGGCGTGCACATTATCGGGGATCGGGCGGCGGAGATTGTGCACATTGGACAAGCCGTGCTGACCATGGGCGCGACGATCGAATATTTTCGGGACACGGTGTTCAACTACCCGACGCTGGCGGAAGCTTATAAGGTCGCTGCGCTCGACGGGCTGAATAAGCTCTGAGCCGGGCTCGCGCTTTCTCCGCATGGCGCAGCGCGCCATTCGCGTGGTAAATCATCCTGCTAATTCTTGCTCAGTCAAATTTGCGGTACCCTCAAATTTTCCGCTTCGGCTGACGGTTCGGGAACAGAGGTGTCCGCTCTACACACACGTATGGCTGAGTCTTCGGAAATTCGCGAGGCGTCGCTGGGGGAGATCGCGCTGGTATTTCTGAAGCTGGGGACGATTGCGTTTGGCGGTCCGGCGGCGCATCTGGCGATGATGGAAGAAGAATTTGTGCGGCGGCGGCAGTGGATTACCCAGGCTGAATTTCTGGACCGGCTGGCGACGGCGAATTTGATTCCGGGTCCGAGTTCGACCGAGGTCGCGATCTTTGTGGGGCAACTGAAGCGCGGCTGGCGTGGACTGATTGTGGCGGGCTGCTGCTTCATTATTCCAGCGGCCGTAATTGTGTCGGCGATTGCTTGGGCCTATGTGCGTTTTGGCTCGCTGCCGAGGGTCGAAGGGATACTGCGGGCGATCAAGCCGGCCGTGGTCGCGATCGTGATCCAGGCACTGTGGAAGCTGGGACGGACGGGAGTTCGGACAACTCTACTGGCTGTGATTGCAGTGCTGGCGACGGTGCTGAGTTTTCTGGGAGTCAGTCCGCTGCTGGTATTGGTGTTTGCCGGGGTGGTATCGGCGGCTGCGTTGACGATGAAGAACCGGCTGATGGGTGCGGGAGTTTTCGGGCTTGAGAAAATAGTGGGGCTTCCGAAAATTGTTGCCGGGCCGATGGCGGTTGCAGCCGTGGGCGCGGCTGTTCCGGTTGGGCTGGCACGGCTGTTTTGGTCGTTTCTGAAAATTGGATCGGTGGTCTTCGGCAGCGGATATGTCTTGCTGGCGTTTCTGCGGACCGAGTTTGTCGAGCATCTGCACTGGCTGACGGACAAGCAGTTGATGGACGCGGTCGCGGTGGGCCAGTTTACGCCTGGTCCGGTATTTACGACCGCGACGTTTATCGGGTATGTGGTGGCGGGCTGGGCAGGCGCGGTGGTGGCGACCGTGGGAATTTTTCTGCCGGGCTTTGTGCTCGTGGCGGTGAGTGGGCGGCTGATTCCGCGGCTCCGCAGGTCGGCAGTGGCCGCGGCAGCGCTCGATGGAGTGGTCGCGGGCTCGCTCGCGTTGATGGCGGTGGTGACGTGGCAGTTGGGGAAGGCATCGATTGTGGACTGGACAACGCTAGCCGTGTTCAGCGTGAGCTTAATCGCACTGCTGCGGTTTCGGGTGAACTCGGCGTGGGTGGTTGCGGCGGCGGCGGTCGTGGGATGGATAGTACGGTAGGTGGGATTCAGATTCGAGGACAGCCATGAGCGAGACGCGGATTCGGACGGCGGAGCACGCGGACCTGGCGCGGATGACCGAGCTCTATAACTACTACGTTCTGAATACCCCGGTGACGTTTGACGTTGAGGCGTACACGGTGGAGCGGCGGGAGGCGTGGTTCGCACAATTTGGCGTGCCGGGACGGTATCGGCTGTTGGCGGCCGAAGAGAATGGAATCGTGGTGGGATATGCGGGGACGACGAGATTTCGTCCAAAAGCGGCATATGAGACGACGGTGGAGACGACGATCTATTGCGCGCCGGAAGCGGTGGGAAAAGGCATTGGACGGCGGTTGTACGCAGAGTTGTTTGAGGTATTAAAGGGCGAAGACGTACATCGTTTTGTGGCGGGGTATACGTTGCCGAATGCGGCGAGCGAGGCGCTGCATCGGCAATTCGGATTCAAGGCAGTGGGTGTGTTCAGCGAGATTGGGCGGAAGTTTGGGAAGTATTGGGATGTGCGCTGGGTGGAACGGGCGGCCTGAGATTTGCTTCCTTTTCCCAATTCGTCGCTGTTAAGTGGTCCTTACGAAGTGGTGGAGGGGATTTGTGAAAGAACATTCGAGAAAAATACTTCCGTTGTCATGGTTGATATTGTGTGTGGCTCTGACGGTTTTGAGTGTGAGCTCGCACCTGTCGGCGGAAGCTGTTTCGCTGCAGGCTCTGGTCACGCCTTCCACCACAATCGTCAAGGACGGGCAGTCGGTGAAGTTCGCGATTCACGGTTTCATCGAGTTCCAATCGCTGGCCGAATTATTCCCATATATCGAGTCGCAAACGCAGCGCTGGAGTGATGGGAGAGGCTTGGATGACGAGCAAAGACGGCAACTGGCGCGCGAACTGCTGCGGCGAGGGATCGAAAGCCGGGTGATCTCGATGGAAGATGAGCGGCCTTTGGAGACGCTAATAACGCACACTAGCGAAGAATTACGGCAGGCGCTCGCGCGGGTAAAAGAGCCGGTTCCGCCGGGGTATGGCGAGGCGTTTCTGGCTGTGCAGGAGAAATGGAAGCATTCGCTGAACTGCTGGAGCGCTTCACCGGCGATCGCCGGACGCGTGCTGTCGAACTGGTATCCGATTGAGGAAGGGATCGAGCTCTATGGCGCGACTTACGATTCGACCGAACACTTCTGGCAGTCGGTTAAGTATCACCCCGACGTTACGCTGGCGGATCTGACCGAGTTACTTGGCATCCTGGAACAGAAGGACTGGGGTCCGTGGCTGGCGCGCCTGGATGGCGATCCCACGATTTATTTGCCAAACGCTTACGCGGTGGAATTCCTGCGGCACAACCTTGCCGGCGAGCGACTGCAATGGTTTCGTGATGAACTGGGCCGTCACGAACTGAGCGCGAGCGATCACGCGCGAGCCGTTCAGCAGCGCGGTGCGGCCTCTTTCCGCTTCAGCGCGTTCGAAGAGAAGGTGCTGTGGGGCGATCTGGCGGATGTGTTCCACCTGGTGTATACGTTCTCCCTACCCGACGATCCGATCAGGAAGGCGCTCGGCGCGCGGCATTTTGACGCCGTTTATCTGGGAGAGCGCAGGATGGGTTTTATCAGCGAAGAGTTTCGTTCGTTAATGCTGGAGATCTGGCGGGTGAAATATTTGAAGACGGCGCGATTCCGCGAGGTCATCAGCTCGATTCCCATGGCGATTCGGCTGTCCCATTTTCTGAATGATGGGGACTCGCCGGATATTCCGATTCCGGTATATGTGGGGTACCTGAACCAGATACGGGAACTGGCGCGAGGCCGGTAAGAGCTTCAGTCAGCGGCCATCCGCTTTCAGTTCCAGGTGTGCAGCATCACTGTTATCAGTAACTTCGGGTGAGCCGGTCCCAGGGCGAAACCCGCGCGGAGATGGGCTTGCGGTTATTCTTCGTCCTTTGTGACGGAGAGGTTAAAATGGATGATTCCGGCGTGTCCCCTGGGGCCAATGGGGCCGAGAGAAACTTATCTCGGAACATTGTCTCGAAAAGACTTGCCGCCGGGGATTGATTCGTGGAACCTGCTAACAATCTCGAAGAAAGGCGAGCACGCCCTGAGCTTGCCCCCAGCGCGCCAGCGTTAGGCGTGCCGGCGACCCCGCCCATTGCTTCGCCGTCGCGTCGTTCGCGGCCTTCGTCGCCGGTCTACTGGCGAGTAGAGGGAAGTTTGCTGGAACTGACCACGGTTCGTCCCATCGCTTTTTTCACCTGGAACAGCCAGACATTTATTGCGCGGGCGGCGCGCCGCAGCCTGGTGCTTTTGATGGCGTTGCTGCGGCCGTTCTTGTACGCGGCGAACCGAGTGGCCGCGACTCGGATTGTGCACGCCGTGTTGCGCGGGATTACGCGCGACCGGCTCGATCTGCTGGGTGAAGAAGAATTCGAATACAAACTGAAGCCGCTGCTCAAAGAAGAAGGAGTGCGGCACCTGAAGGCGTTGCAGGCAACGGGCGTCGACGTGGTGCTGGTGAGCCAGGGGTTGGAGCATGTGATGCGCCCGCTGGCGCGGCATCTGGGAGTGCGCTGGATTATTGCGAACCGGCTTGATTTCCGAGATGGAGTTGCGACCGGACGGCTGCTGAGTCCGGTGATCCGGCCGCGAGGATTGTTTGCGCGGATTCGCGAAGCGGGTCCGGATGGGCAGCAGAGTCCGGCGCGATGGGTGCGGGCGCTCGGGTTGCGAGGTCCGAAGGCGCTGGCGTCGGCGATTGTGCCGGCGGTGCGGGTGGAATCTCCACGGGTTCGTCCGATTGTGTATTTCGACGAGAAACGGTATCCGGCGCGGTTTTCGGTGCGGAAAGCGCTGGGCGGAAAGCGCGTGATGCTGATCGGCGTCACCGGATTCATCGGCAAGGTGTGGCTGGCGAACACATTGATGGATCTACCCGAGATCGGGAAGCTTTATCTGCTGATCCGCCGGCAGAAGTCCAGTCCGGCGCAGACGCGCTTCGAGAAGATGATCGGAGGATCGCCGGTGTTTGATCCGTTGTTTGACAAATACGGCGACCGGCTGGGCGCTTTGCTGGCGGAAAAGATCGAGGTCGTGGAGGGCGATGTTTCGCAGCCGGGCTTAGGGCTGGATTCCGAGACGGCGGCGCGGTTGCGGAGGGATCTGGATCTGATCATCAACAGTTCGGGGTTGACGGATTTCAATCCGGATCTGCGGGACGCGTTGGCCTCAAATGTGGATTCGCCGTATCGCTTGATCGAGTTCATTCGCGGGTCGGATCACGCGGCCTTGCTGCATCTTTCGACTTGCTATGTCGCCGGGCAGCGCGACGGACGCGTGAGCGAGCGGGTGCGCCCGAATTACACGCCGACGCACATGAAGGACTTCGACGCGGAAAAAGAGTGGCGCCGCCTGCATGAACTGGTGGAGTCGGCGGAAGCTCGAGCGGAAGGGCCGGAAGTCACCGAGGAACTGAAGAAGCAGTCGCTGGAGAAGGAGCATGCGGCGAAAGGGTTGAGCGGGCAGGCACTGGAAAACCAGGTCCGCAAGAATCGGGTTCGCTGGCTGAAGAATTATCTTACGGAAGAAGCCACCAGGCGCGCGAAGGAGTTGGGCTGGCCAAATACTTACACGTTTACTAAGAGTCTGGCGGAATCGCTGATTGCCAAACATGGCGCGGGGCTGCCGATTGCGATTGTGCGTCCGGCAATTGTCGAGACTTCTGTATCGAAGCCATTTCGCGGATGGAATGAGGGCATCAATACTTCGGCGTCGCTGTCGTATCTGCTGGGGACGACGTTCCGGCAACTGCCTTCGAATGAACGCAAGCGGCTCGACATAATTCCGGTGGACGCGGTGTGCGCCGGGATGACGCTGATTGGCGCGGCGTTGGTGGAACGGCGGCACGATCCGCTGTACCAATTGGCGACTTCGGTCACGAATCCCTGCGACATGGGGCGGTCGATTGAGCTGACGAGCCTCGGGCACCGGCGTCACTATCGCGCGCAAGAGGGCCTGGAGTACTGGCTGCGATTGCGAATGGATGCGATTCCGGTTTCGAAAGAGCGCTATAACCGCATGTCGGCGCCGGCGCAGAAGATGATCATTAAGTCGATTCAACGCGTCATGTCTCCGCTGCCGATGAAGAAGCCGCTGGCGAAAACGGAGCGCAACCTCGAGCGCGTGGAGAAGTTAGTGGGCCTGTTCGAGCCGTTTATTCTGCACAACGAGCATGACTTTGTCGCGGATAATGTGGAGAAGTTGTCCCAGGCCCTGACGCCCGAAGAGAAAGAAACATTCGGATATGACACGGCCAGCCTGGACTGGTGGGAGTATTGGATCGACATTCATATTCCAGCATTGCGGCGGTGGACGTATCCGCTGATTGAAGGGCGCTCGCTGGAAGAACGCGCACCGCGCGTGCTGAAGATGCCGCCAGCGACGCCCAATGAAAGCGGCGACAGCATGAAGACGGGGACAAACGGAGCAACGTGGCAATTTTCCTGACCGGTGGGACCGGGTACATCGGCGCGCATGTCGCCGCGAATCTGCTGGAGCAGCATGACGCGACCTTGAATCTGCTGGTGCGCGGCCGCGATCCGCGGGACGCGGAACTGCGCCTTTGGCAGGCCTTGCAACTGCACCTGCCATTTCCGAAGTTCTACGAATACCTGCAGTTGAAGATACGGATTTTCCGCGGCGATCTCACGTCTCCTCAATTCGGGCTCGAAGCGGGTGATTACGACCGGCTCGTGCACACCACCGACTCGGTGATCCACTGCGCGGCCTCGCTGAATCGGAAGTCGGAAAAAAGTTGTTTGAACGTGAATCTGCGCGGGACGCTCGAAGTGGTGCAGTTGGCGCGGCAGGTGCAGTATTATCACGGCCTGCAAAGATTTTCGAATGTGAGTACGGTGGCCGTGGCGGGGAAACGCAGCCACGAAGTGGTGGTGGAAGACCGGTCGATTGAATGGAGCCGCTCGGATTACGATCCCTACGCGCGGACAAAAAAATTTTGCGAGCACATGGTGCGCGAGTTGCTGCCGGACGTGCCGCTGACGATTTTCCGGCCCAGTATCGTTTTGGGTGACAGCCGCTATCCGCAGACAACGCAGTTTGATATGGTGCGGTCGTTCGTGTTCCTGGCGGGATTGCCGGTGCTGCCATTCCGTCCGCATGACAAGATTGACATCGTGAATGTGGATTTCGTGGCGGATGCGATTTCGACTTTGCACATGAAGGCGAATCCCGAGCACGACACTTATCATCTTTCTTCGGGCATCGACGCCCAGACGTTTCAGGAATTGACCAAAGCCCTGGCGGCCGAGCAGAACAAGCGCGGGCCGCTGTTTTTGCCCATCCTCGAAAAACCCTTCGGCTCCATCGTTAGCACGCTGGCGAACCGCAAAGGGTCGGTGGGGCACGGGGCTGCGCTGATGAAAGTCTTCCTGCCGTATTTGACCTGGAATACGGTGTTCGACAACACGCGGGTCACAACCGAAATGGGACGGAAGCCGGCGCCATTTTCGCAATACAGTTTTCCGCTGCTCCGCTTCAGCCGTGAGCACAATTTTGAATATCCCTATCAAGCCTGGCCGGAGAGCACGAAGGCGGGAGGGTCCGCCGCATGATGGACTTCGTTCTGGAGGCGTGGGTAGCGAGCATTATCGAGGGCAAAAAGGTCCAGTGGATGATGGGCAAGCGGGAGCCATGGCAACCGGGCGAGAAACTGAAACTGCTGTTTGCCGGTTACAACGGGACGCGGAACACGGGATCCGATGTGCGAGTGGAAGAGATGCTGCGGCAGATCCGGCGAATTCTGGGGCCCGAGAACGTCGACCTCAGCATGATGACGTTTAATTTCGACCGCTCGCGCGGCTATTTCGAAGGGACGTCGCAGGTGCGGCTGCCGGACATTTTCCCTCCCTTCCTGGCGAATGAAGTACCTAAGCATCACGGTGTGGTGGCGTGTGAAGGCTCGATGTTCAAATCGAAATTCGCGAACGCGCTGGCAACGATGATGATCGGGTCGCTGGGCATTGCGGCGGCGGAGAACAAATTGTCGATCGGATACGGCGCCGAGGCGGGACACATGGATCCGCTGGTCGCGAAGATGTGTGGGCGCTATTGCAGGAATTCGCTGGTGATCACGCGCAACAACGAATCGCGAAACATTCTGCGCGAGCTCGGCGTGCCGACGGAATTGGGCACGGACACGGCGTGGACGTTTGAGCCGCTGGGCGCCGAGTATGGGCAGAAAGCGCTGCGCGATGCGGGTTGGGATGGAAAGACACCGGTGCTGGTGGTGTGTCCGATTAATCCGTTTGAGTGGCCGGTGAAGGCGTCGGTGGCAAAAGCCGCGCTGCACAGCCTGACCGGCGCCTACAAAGAGAGCCACTATCGCGGTCCGTATTTCCATAACGCGGGGCCAGAGGCGAACCGTGCCTACGAACATTATTTACGTTCCATTGCCAATGCGGTAGCCGCGTTCCGCCAGAAGAAACATGTGTTCGTGATCATGGCGGCGACCGAGCGCATGGATGCACGACCTTGCCGGCGCATCTCGGAGAAGCTGGGCGGAGTTCCGGTGCTGACCTCGGACGATTACAACATGTACGAAATGGTCAGTATTCTGCGGGCTTGCCGCATGATGGTGTCTTCGCGCTATCACGGGATTGTGACCTCGATGCCGGCGCTGGTAGCGTCGGCGGGGATCACCATGGATGAGCGCATAAGGAATCTGCTGAACGAGCGCGGACATCAGGAGTTGCTGATGAATGTGGATGATCCGGACCTGGAGGCGCGTACTCTGGCGGCGCTCGAAATCCTGGATCGCGACAGTGAGCGGATTGCCGACGGGATCGCGCGGACTGTGGTGCGGAACTTGAAATTGATGGCGCGCATGGGCGTGTATTTCGAAGAAGAAGTGCAGCGGCGCTATCCGGACTTTCCGACGCGGCGCGGCGAATGGAGTTGGGAGGATTATCTGCCGCCGATGAGCGACGGGTTGCGCGGATTGGTGGCGGCGTACGGATAGGTGCAACGAAAAGCAGGTCCTTCGCTTCGTGAAGGATGACAATCCTTGGAAAAGATGACTTTTCTCGAACAAATTTTTGCGAGCCTGGAGCGCAGTGGGGATGCAGTCGTGCTGCAGGAATTGCGCGATGGGCAGCCGGTTCCGCTCACCGCTCGGCAGTTGCTGGCTCAGGTGCTGGTGGCACGCGCTTATCTGCGGCGGCTACGGCTGAAGAAGGGCGACCGCTGCGCGCTGCTGGCGCATAACTCGATGCGGTGGGTGGCAATGGACTTGGCGATCATGGCGGAGGGGTTGACCGTGGTGCCCCTGTACGCGCGCCAGGCGCCGGCCGAGCTCGTAGCCATGATGAAGGATTGTTGGCCATCCGTAATTGCTTGCGGCGAGAAGCCTTTGGCCGATGCGATCGTGGAGGCGTGGCCCGAGGCGCCGCCGAGTTTCTGTTTCGAAAATGTTTTCATTACTGGACGCGAACCGGTGGAGAATCCGGCGCTGGCGGTCGCAGAAGATGATGTGGTGACGATCATCTACACCTCGGGCACATCGGGCGAGGCGAAGGGCGTGATGCTCAACGCGGGCAACGTCGGGTACATGCTGGGCTGCACTTCAGGGCGCCTGGATCAGCTTATGAAGAAGCATCCGGGGCAGGACGCCGTATTTCATTACCTGCCGCTTTGCTTTGCCGGCTCGTGGATCATGATGCTGACCTGTCTGCTGCGCGGGAGCAAGCTGACCTTGAATACGGATCTGGCAAAGATTGCCGCGGAAATGCGGCTGGCGGCGCCCGATTATTTCCTCAATGTCCCCGCGCTTCTCGAACGCATGCGCAAAGCGGTCGACGAGCAGCTTTGGAAGACGGGTGGATTTCCGTTGAAGGTGTACACCAAGGCAAAGGGCGCATGGGTGCGGCGGCAAGAGGGCAAAGCGCGCGCCGGGGACGGACTTTGGCTCGGAGCGGCGAATCGGCTCGTGTTTCCTACGATTCGAAAAAAGATGATCGGCGGCAAGCTGCGCGCGCTGATTTGCGGATCGGCGCCACTGAGTGTGGAGACGCAGCTATTTTTTATGATGCTCGGCATCCCCGTATTGCAGGTGTATGGACTCACCGAGACTACGGCGATTTGCACCATGGATGATCCGGATGCGCCGGTGATTGCGGGGCGCGCGGGGCCGGCGATTGCAGGAGTCGAAATGAAGGTCGCCGAGAATGAAGAAATCGTGGTGCGCGGGCCCAATATTTTTTCGGGATACTGGGGTCGTCCGGAAGAGACGGCGAAGGTGCTGCGCGATGGCTGGTTTCATACCGGCGATCAGGGCGAAGTGGACGCGAACGGAAATTGGAAGATTGTTGGGCGCATTAAGAATCTGATTATTCTTGGGTCGGGGCATAACATTGCACCAGAACCGATCGAGGATAAGATTCTGCACGAGTTGCCGGGCGCGATTCAGGTGGTGCTGGTGGGCAATGCGCGCGGATATCTGGCGGCGCTCGTCACAGGCACGATGAACAGCGAAAAAACGCAGGTGGCGTTGGACCTGGTGAATCCTGGCCTTCCACATTACAAGCAGGTACGTGCATTTCATCTGGTGGGGGACGCGTTTACCGTCGAAAGCGGGCTGCTCACCGCGAACGGCAAGCTGAAGCGCGACTTGATTGCCGAGCGCTTTCGGAGAGAAATTGACGCAATGTACGAGGCCTCGAAGAATCAGGTTTCGAAGAGCGCAGTGCCGACGAATCATGCGGTGAAGACGGCATGAACGAATTCAAAGGACAGACGCTTTCGTGGCAGATTGTGAATGGAGCGATCGAGCTTGCGCTGCATCGCGAGCCTTGCAACGAGATCGGCTCGCTCACGCTGGATGAGTTGGAACAATTTGCGGCTGCTCTGCCCGGATTGGCGAATGAAGCGCATGCCTTGGTTGTCCATTCCACGTTGAAGGCCGGGTTTTCGGCGGGAGCGGATTTGCGCGAACTGTTTCAGCGCGGACAAGAAATGGAGAAAGCCGCAGCCCTGCGCGGGGTGCGGGAGTTTCTGGAACGCATTCATGCCGTGATGAACGCGCTCGATACGGCGCCGCTGACGACGATTGCGGCGGTGCATGGGGTGACCTTTGGCGGTGGGTTCGAGCTGGCGCTGGTTTGCGACATTATTATTGCGGATCGCATGGCGCGATTTTGTTTTCCGGAACTGCGGCTCGGGTTGATCCCGGGATTCGGCGGGATTCCGCGGCTGAAGCGCGATTTGGGCAATGCCGTGGTGCGCGATCTGCTGCTGACCGGACGCAGCTTCAATGTGATGAAGGCGCAGCAGGTCGGACTGGTGAGCCAGATTGCCGCCGAAGGCGAGGCATTGCGGGTGGCACGCGCGACGGCCAGCCAGGTGGGAAAGTTTGATCGGCGGACAGCGGCGGCGGCGAAGGAGTTTGTGAAGCCGATCCCGTACGAGGAGTTGAAGCGGGAGATTGATATTTTCTGCGACCTTTATTCGCGTCCAGCCGTTGAAGAAGGGCTGCGGAAATTTGTGGAAAATGAGGGAGTGCAGCCGTACTTACCTTAACTTGTAATTGGTGATTTGTAATTTGTAATTGCAAGGACGCACGCTTATGTCAGCGCCTACTGCCGATCACACACTCGACGAAGTCCTGAATCTTGCGGCGTCGCATTTTAGAGTGCCGCGGGAAAAGCTCACGCCTGACGACGACTTTTTCAAGACGCTGGGCATCGATAGCCTGCAGGCACTCGATTTGCTGACTCGGCTGGAGCATCACTTCCACATCGAGTTGCCAGACTATGAACTGCAGGGCGTGTCGGATTTTCGGACGCTGGCGAATCGGATTCAGGCGCGGCTTTAAGAAGCAGTGGGTAGTGTTCGGTGGCCAGTGGTCAGTTACTGTGTGTCGCCGAGCGGTTACGATCAGTAACTGGCCACCGACCACTGGCCACTGACCACTTCCTTGGGTGAGATAAGACTCTGAATGCTTGATCTCCGCCAATATTCCAGTCTCGGTGCAGCGCTCAAGGATGCGCTGGAGCGCTGGCCCAATGAAACCTGCCTGATTGAAGCCGATCGCGATCGCGAAAAAGTCCGGCTTACTTACTCTGATTTTAAGGAAATGGCTCGTCCGCTTTGCCGCGCGCTTGAAGACGCCGATTTTAAGGCGGGCGACCGGGCGGCGATCATCATGACCAATCAGTCGAAGTGGCTGATTTCGGCATACTCTATTTTTTTCTGCGGCGGCGTGCTGGTTCCGCTGGATTACAAATTGTCCGCCGCGGAGCATCTGCAACTCCTGGCGCATTCGAAGGCGCGATTCCTGATTGTCGAATACTATTTGTGGCGTGCGATCACGCTATCACCGGAATTCGCAAAGCTAACGGCTGAGATTGTGCTGGTCACGGAAGCGCCGGCGGGAGCGGACTTGCGCGGCGCTTACCGCTGGGAAGAATTCCGTAGGAAGGGCGAACCGCAGTTCGTGGCGCGGCAGCGCGCGGACACGGCTTGCATCGTCTATTCGTCGGGGACGGGCGGGCGTCCGAAGGGATGCGTGCTCACCCACGACAGTTATCTGGAGCAGTGCACTTCGCTGACAGCGTGGTATCCATTTTGGCCGGGCGTGCGTTATTTGAGCATTCTGCCCACTAATCATGCGATCGATTTCATGGTGGGATTTATTGGGCCGTTCGTGTGCGGAGCCTGCGTAGTCCATTTGCGAACGTTGCGTCCGGAGTTTGTGCGCGATGCGTTTGTTCGTTATCGCATCACGTATGTGAGCCTGGTGCCGATGGTGCTCAAGAATCTGGAACGCGGACTGCGCGCGAAGTTTGATGAACTGACGCCCGGAAAGCGGTGGATGCTGGATCGTCTGATCGGGATGAACAAAATGCTGACGCGAGGACGTCCGCATCCGAAACTGAGCCGGAGTCTGCTGCCGCAAGTACACAAGGCGTTTGGCGGAGAATTGCGGGCGCTGATTGTCGGCGGGGCATTTACGGATCCTTCGACGTTGCAGTTCTTCTACGATATCGGAATCCCGGTGACTTGCGGATACGGGCTGACGGAAGCTTGCACGGCTGTGACGCTCAACGATCTGAAACCATTTCGCGCCGATACGGTGGGCAAGCCGCTGCCCGGGAGCGAGGTGCGCGTGCTGAATCCGGATGCCGAGGGGATTGGCGAAGTCGCAGTGCGGAGCCGCGCTGTCATGTCGCATTATCTGGACGACCCGGAACAGACGGCGCAGACGATCGTCCAAGGCTGGCTGCTGACGGGCGATCAGGGGCGCTTTGACGGGCATGGACACCTGCAGCTCTTCGGGCGCAAGAAAAACATGATCGTCACCGAGGGTGGAAAGAACATTTATCCCGAGGACATCGAGGCCGTGTTCGATGGTCTGCCGGTGAAAGAATTCTGCGTGTTTGCGGCGAATTATTTGTGGCCGCAGAAGACGCTGGGCAACGAGATGCTGGTGCTGGTGGTGCGGCTGGAGCAGAACCAGCAGTTCGACGACAAATTGCGCGAGGAGATTGTGGCGCGGAACCGGCGTCTGCCGGACTTCAAGCGCGTGCGCGGGTATCTGGTGTGGGAGAAAGATTTTCCGCTGACAACGTCGCTGAAAATCAAACGAGGGGACCTGGCGGCGGAGATTGGCGCGGGCGCGGCGCGAACGGGAATAGTGGAGATCTAGCTTTCAGCTGTCAGCTCTCAGCTTTCAGTGCGGCAAAACCGCTGTGCGATGCGAGCTTCGAGCAACGAGCCAAACTCGAATACTCCTGAGACCTGACAGCTACGACCTGAGACCTAACTTGTGAACGAAACTTTTCTTGCCATCATTAATCCGGCGGCGGGTGGCGGGCGTTGCGGCGAGCGCGTGGGAGCGGCGCTGGATCGCCTGCGGGGCGCGGGGCTTGCGATCGAGACGGCGGAGACCAGCGCGGCGGGTCACGCCACACAGATTGCGCACGAGGCCTATGGGCGCGGCTATCGGAAATTTCTCGCGGTGGGCGGGGATGGAACTGCCTTTGAGATCGTCAACGGGCTGTTTCCGGACAGCAGGCCTCAGGAAAGCAGGTCTCAGGTCGCGGGTCGCGGGTCTCAGGAAGTTCCAGGTGCGGAAGATCGAATTCCTACGCTGGGGTTTCTTCCGCTGGGCACGGGCAATTCGTTTTTGCGCGATTTTGTGCCTGGAGCTTCCAGCAAGAATGGCTTGGAACATGCCATGCAGGCGCTGGAGGCGCGGCGTTCGCGGGCTTGCGATGTGCTGTGTATGGCGCACAAAGACGGAGCGATCTACTACACGAATCTGCTGAGCGTGGGATTTCCGGCGAACGTGGCGACGGTGCGGTGCCGGCGTTTTCCGAAGCTGGGATATCTCGGGTATTGGCTGTCTATTTTTCTGTGTCTGGCGCGGCTTGATCGGCGTCCGTTTCCGGTGCGGTTCGACGGTCAGCGGGAGTTTGATTCGCGGCGCTGCTTGTTTCTGACGTTCAACAACAGCAAGTTCACAGGCGGCACCATGATGATTGCGCCCGATGCGGTCACGGACGACGGATTGATTGAGTATGTGCGGTGGGGGCCAATCGGGCGGCTGGGGCTGATCCGGAACCTGGTCGGACTTTATGATGGCACGCACACTCAACATCCGTTGGCGGAGCGGCAGGCGGTTCGGCGGATTGAGTTTCAACTCGACGGGCCGGTGGATGTGATGGTGGACGGCGAGGTGCTGACGTTGGAATGCCGGACGATCGAAGTGCTGCCCTCGGCACTCCGGGTCGTGGTTTGAGACGGGGCTACTTTCCCAGCAATCGTGATATAAGAAATCCATGTCGCAAGAGCGAAGAGAACGGCGAAACGAAAAACTGGGGATCAAGGCTTCGACGCGAAATTGGGGTCGTATTGCGATCTATGCCGTGCTGATCGTGGCCGCGTTCGGGCTGGCCTACTATCTGGGCAACCGCGCCCAGCATCGGCACGATGGGTTCGCGCGCTGTCTCACCGCGCGCGGCGTGAAGATGTACGGGGCGTGGTGGTGTCCACATTGCGTCGAACAAAAAGAAAAATTCGGCGCGTCGTTCGAGTACGCTCCTTACGTGGAGTGCGGCATCAAAGGCGATCTACACGGTCTTTCGCAGGTTTGCAAAGACGAAAACATAAAGCATTATCCCACCTGGCAGTTTCCGCCCACGGGTGAACGAGTCGAGCGCGTTTTTGATCTGCAAGAATTGAGCGACCGCACCGGGTGCGCGCTGCCATGACCGATCTGACGCAGCGTTTGATGAGCTTCGTGGCCATTCTGGCGGTGTGCGGAGTCACAGTGTCGTCGGTGTCGTTACAACATCATTACGCAACCTCGAAGACGGCGTACTGCGATGTCGGCCAGGCTTTCAATTGCGACATCGTGAACCGCAGCGAATATTCGTCGATCTTTGGAATACCGGTCGCGCTGATTGGGATGCTGGGTTACGCGGCACTAGTGGGGCTTGCTACCGTGTATCGGGATCGGCGGGAGACTCCGGCAATGCTTTTCGGCGCATCGGCGGCGGGTTTGGCGTTTGCTTTGTACCTGACCTACATTGAAGCGCACGTGCTGGGAGTCTGGTGCATTTTGTGTTTGAGTTCCCTGGCGCTGATCGTAACGACGACGGTGTTGGCGGCGGTGATCTGGTGGAAGCGAGAACGGTAGCCAGTTGCCAGTAGCCAGTTGCCAGTACCCAGTACCCAGTTGCCAGTACCCAGTACCCAGTTGCCAGTACCCAGTACCCAGTGTCAGAGGGCTGGCCCGAGATGTTTTTCACTGAAACTTGTAGCTGAAGAGCTCGACTCACTCCATGTCCCGGCCAGCAACGCAAAAACTGAAACTGAAGACGAAGCCTGATGCCACCCCTGCCTTGCGGGCGCCGACTGGCAACTTGTGGCTGCATGAGCTCAACAGCCGAATCTTCGGGAACACGCGACTGGTGAGGGTTTGGCTGCCTCCCGATTACGACGGCTGGGGCGTGACGCGCTATCCGGTCCTTTATCTGAATGACGGACAGAACCTGTTCGAAGCGGCAACCGCTTTTGCCGGAGTGCATTGGCAGGTGGGCGAGACCGCGGCGCGGTTGATCTCGGAACAGAGAATTCGTCCGCTTGTTATTGTCGGCATCGATAACACGAAGAACCGGGTTCGCGAGTACATTCCCTATAAGTCACAAGACCCCAAAGTTCTGCGCCCGAAGGGAAAGTGCTATCCGGATTTCTTGCAGCATGAAGTGATGCCGCTGATCGAAGAGGGTTATTCGGTATTGAAGGGGCCGGAAAATACGGGATTGGGCGGCTCCTCTCTCGGAGGACTCATCTCTCTGTACACGCAGCTGGCGGCGCCGGGACTGTTTGGGCGATTGCTGATCGAGAGCCCGTCTTTGTTTGTGGCGAACCGCAAAATTCTGGAAGAGAGCCGCCGATTCCGCAATTGGCCGGCGCGCACTTACCTGGGGATGGGGACACGGGAAGTGGGGCATGCGGAGAAGGACGAAACCATCGTTGCCGACGTCCGCGAGTTGGAGTCCATTCTGCGCGAGGCTGGCCTGGACGAACAACGGCTGAAGGTTCGCATCGAAGAGGGCGCTCCGCACAGTGAAACGGCTTGGGCGGCACGGTTTCCAGAGGCGCTCGAATTTCTTTATTCGGATCGCCCGTCGGCGCAAGCTGAAGATTCCTCCCTTTCGACAGGCTCAGGGCCGGGATGACATAAAATGATGGTTCGATGGCATCCACCTGACCTGGCGGAGAGGGCGCTCTGATGACGACTGATTTGAATACGACGGACCCTGCAGAACGGAAGCCACCCTCGTTCGGAATTAGACAGTTCCTGTTTGTAGTCTTCTTGGCGGTCATCTTTTTTTGGCTTGGCCACAGCATGGTGCGTCACCGCTTCTTTCAAGGCGGGCGCGTTCATCGGAACGGCTCCATCGGACAATAGCAGGCACTGAAAGAGTGTCCGTCGCGGATGCGAATGCTGACAAGCTCCGCGTTCCTTGACCTGGAGATCGAAGCTACTGAAGTTCTTGGGCCGCTGCCACCTGCGCTTTGGTTGCGATCGCGACCTTCCGAAGCATGTAATACAAAGTTGCCAGCCCGGCGATGAACAAAAGCACAAAAAGCAGGATGATGCCCCACTGCGGCGCAACCGGCAGTTGATTGGGGTTGAAGTACGGTGCGAGCGCAAGGTTTCGCAGCACATCGCGCATGACCACCATAACTGCAACGGTCAGCAAGCCGCAGCTTACGCCGACCACCAGTTGCCGCTTCGGAGACTTGTGAGCTTTCGCCATGATGAGATGCGCCACCGCAGCCAGTGGCAAAAGCATTCCAACTCCCAACAATGCGGTCGCGAATGCGTTGCCACCGACAAAGGCCAATCGCACCGGACCGGTCAATTTCACCAAGAACCAGAAGCCCACACCAAAATTGAGAAGCGTGGTGCCCGTGAAGAGCAAGGACCCTTGTTCGATGAGCCACTGGCGATAGCCGTCCTCCTGCTGGCGCAGACCCATCACGACCAATCCAAGTCCAGCGACCGCCAGAGCGCCCAACACAAAATGAAGGTAGCGTGGCACAAGCGAAGGTTCCGACCAGTTCAAGTTCCAGCCGCTGGCATGGCTGTGATAAAGGTCGAGCCAGCGCTCGGGCGCCAGCATCAGGGTGAAGTTATTGCTGTAGACGAAGGCAATGGACGCAAGCAACAGCAACGCCAGAGCCAGAACTACAGTTGTCTTGCCCTTTTTCTCATGCGCCTTCATGGAGAAGAAGTAGACGCCGTAGTACGCGAGAATAACCATCCCAATAATGGCAAGCCAAGGCACGCCGATCAGAATCGAACTGGCGTAAAGGAATTGCCCATACATCACCTGGAGAAACAGCAACGGCGCCACGCCCAGGGTGATGGTAAAAGCAAAAACCGAGGGCAGGAGAGGTCCAAGATCGCCGGCCAGTCGCGCGGAAAATGCCGAACTCTTGCGCCGCATGGTGCAGACCAGGGCGACGGCCGTGCCTCCCAACAAGCAGTTCATGAACAAGACGTGGAGAAAGAATGTGAGCAGGAGCAGCGTGCGCAGAAGCCAGACTGGCGCCGGCAACGGCATCGGATCGGGATAAGGAATAGGCAAGTTCATGACAATGAATACTCCTAGTGGCTCGGTTCGTTCAGATAGACGGCTAATGCGCGACCTTCGGCGTCCGTGCCGGTAAAAGGCGGCATGTCGGGATTGATGTCGCCAAGGGTTCCGAGCATTCCGGCGATGGCCTCGGGATCGGTTCCCTTCAAGTCCAGCGGACGCTGCCGACCTCCGACGCTGTGACACATCGCGCAGTGGATCGCGAACACCTGCTGCCCGATTTCTTTGTCGTTCGCGCCGGAGGGTGTTGCCGGCGCCAGCGAGGCAAGATAGCTGCCCAAGGCTGCGCGGTCATGCGCGTCGCCAGCGAAGGGCGGCATCGTCTCGCGAACTACGGGCAGATGCAGCAGGATCTCGCCGGCAAATTTCGTATCCCATCCGCGGGTGATTTTGCGCATCCCGCGATAGCCGTCGACAGAATGACAAGAGCCGCACTCCAGGGCAAAAAGTTGCCGGCCATAATTACTTCGGTCGGCACGTGAATCGGCAGCGCTGCCTTCGACCCACGGCGAAGTTCTGGCGACACCATTCGCGGCGATAGCCTCCACCTGTCCTATCCTGATGTCGTTGGCATAGATGTAGCTGTTGATGACGTAGGGATAGCGGCTGAACTCGCGCAAATATTCGCCTGCGCCCATGACGCCAATCCCGGCAACCAGCAGCACGGCCACGATCACTGGGTTCATCATCTTCGGCCGGAGAAGCGCAAACAGCAGCGCAAGTGCCAGTGCCACGCCGCTAAAAACGGCCGCTGCCAGCAGGGCATGACGAATTTGCGGATACATTCCGCTGAAATATGCGCGCGAGTAGGAAGGAAAGTCGTGGAAATACCACCGGCTCAAAGGAAGCAGAGGTGCAATTCCCAACACCAGCCACCAGCCCGCCCAACGCACAACGCGCTCCCGCAAAGCAGAAGGCTCCCCCATCGCCGTCACCAGCCCGAAAATACCGGCGAGAGCAACGGCCATCGCGGTACGAATCCACAACGAGGGCCAATAAGTGGGATTGAAAAAGCCGTCCCAGAACTTCCCGGTTTCGAGCCAGCGTCCGGGCGTGAGCATGTAAGTGATAATGCCGTTGATCACCACCAGGCTCGCCCACGCAGCCACGAAGTAGATCCAGCCGACGATGAGATGAGTTTGCCGGTCCAGCGTGTCCCAGTGGTAGGCGTAGATAAGAGCGGCGGCGATCTCGACGAAGAAGAAGACCCACTCGATCGCCCATCCCCAAACGAAGGTGTGAATGAGCGAAGAAGTCGCTTCCGGGCTGACCAATCCAATGGTGAACCAGATGCCCACGCCGGTCACCGCGCCAAGAACCACGGTGAGCAGCGCGAAGAATTTGGAGTGATGCCGCACGTACCCCAGCAAGTCCAAATCGTTGTGTGAATAGGCACGACGCTCGGTGAGTACAAGGTAGGCGCCGCCGCCGATCGCGAAGTGGGAGATGAAGACGTGAAGCACGGCTACAGCCGCGATCAGCAGTCCGCCGGGAAATCCAAGTTGCCAAACGGGATAGTTCATTCTGTCCCCCGTGCCGCCATTTTAGTATGAGGGATGTTCATCCTGCAGGGCGGTGATAAAGCTCACGCGAGCGCGTGAGCCTTCAGCGGCGATGGTGCGGAGAGCGCTTACCGCACGACGGTGAACGAACTGCATCGCTCATTTTCCTTTACCTCAATCGTCTTTTCCAGCCGCACGTCGGCGGACGAGGTGGCCCACCATCAAGCTGAGGCGCCCGGGTTCCACCACGAAGGTCTGCTTGCCCGCGGCCCAGGCTTGCCCGCGGCCCAGTAAGCCAGCTCGGTTCCCTTCAGCAGCATCCTACTGAGCCGCATCCGAGAAATCGTGCCAACCGATAGCGAATACAAAGCAATACAATTGCTCGCCTGGATGCGGCAGCCATCCAACAAGTATGCAAAATCACGGCTGAGCACGGCATAGAGACTTGTGAGGAAATTGGTCGGGGAGAGAGGATTTGAACCTCCGACCCCCTGGTCCCGAA
>Ga0326728_10009166_pt1 | contig 23997 bp, 20 predicted proteins | sample MB3enrmetagenome_FD_207602 | JGI IMG/M metagenome (GOLD analysis project Ga0326728, IMG submission 207602) | Lab enriched peat soil microbial communities from McLean, Ithaca, NY, United States - MB31MN | ecosystem: Environmental > Terrestrial > Soil > Wetlands > Peat | place: USA: New York... | reverse complement strand
TTCGCCGGCAGTTCAAGGAAATGCCCGGCATCATGCAGGGCACGCAGAAGCCCGACTACGGCCGCGCGGTCGACATGCTGACCAAGGCGGCGATCCGGGAAATGATCGTTCCCTCGCTGCTGCCGGTGCTGGCGCCGTTCATCGTCTACTTCGGCGTGCTGCTGATCTCCGGCTCCAAGGCCTCGGCCTTCGCCGCCCTCGGCGCTTCGCTGCTCGGCGTGATCGTCAACGGCCTGTTCGTCGCCATCTCGATGACCTCGGGCGGCGGCGCGTGGGACAACGCCAAGAAGAGCTTCGAAGACGGCTTCGTCGACAAGGACGGCGTCAAGCACATGAAGGGTTCTGACGCCCACAAGGCGTCGGTGACCGGCGACACCGTCGGCGACCCCTACAAGGACACCGCTGGTCCGGCGGTCAATCCGCTGATCAAGATCATCAACATCGTCGCGTTGCTGCTGCTGGCGATCCTCGCCCACTGACGGGCGGGCGAATGCGCGCCGTCGCCGAAGGCGGCGCGCTTCAGACACGGAGCTTAGGGCGGGGGCGACCCCGCCCTTTTCGTTGGGCCGATTTGCAGCGCGGGGGACGTCAACGCGGCCAATCGCCGCATAGGCGGACCGCGCGGCGTGGCTTAGAACTGTTCTAATTCGTCGCGGACCTCACCCCGGCGAATCTCAGGAGAGCAGCATGATCGGTATCGGCGAAAAGCTTCCCGCATTCTCGGTCGTCGGCGTGAAGCCGAAGTTCCATTTCCACGAGGAGAATGGACAAAGCGCGTTCGAGACGCTGACGGAGATGAGCTTCCCCGGCAAGTGGAAGGTCATCTTCTTCTATCCCAAGGACTTCACGTTCGTCTGTCCGACCGAGATCGCCGAATTCGCCCGGCTGAATTCCGAGTTCGCCGACCGCGACGCGGTGGTGCTCGGCGGCTCGACCGACAACGAGCACGTCAAGCTCGCCTGGCGGCGCGACCACAAGGATCTCCACAAGCTGCCGATCTGGCAGTTCGCCGACAGCAACGGCTCGCTGGTCGACGGCCTCGGCGTGCGTTCGCCCGACGGCGTCGCCTATCGCGTCACCGTCGTCGTCGACCCCGACAACGTCGTCCAGCATCTCTACGCCACCAATCTCAACGTCGGCCGCGCCCCCAAGGACACGCTGCGCGTGCTCGACGCGCTGCAGACCGACGAGCTGTGCGCCTGCGGCCGCGAGGTCGGCGGCGCGACGCTCAAGGTCGCCTGAGCCGATGTCGATCGACGCGCTCAAGGCGCGGCTGCCGGAAGCGTTCCGCGACGCTCGGCTCAACCTCTCCGCTCTCGCGAGCGAGGAGGTTCTGGCCGAGCCGACGAAGTGGGGCCTACTGTTCGCCTGCGCCATCGCCACGCGCAACGCCGAAGTGCGCGACGCCTTCGCCGCCGAAGCGGCCGCCCGCCTGCCGGAGGAAGTCCAGCAGGCGGCGCGCGCCGCGGCGACGGTGATGGCGATGAACAACGTCTACTATCGCGCCATCCATCTCGCTTCCCGCAAGGACTACGCGAAGATGCCGGCGCGGCTGAGGATGAACGTCATCGCCAATCCTGGCGCGCCGAAGCTCGATTTCGAGCTGTGGTGTCTGGCGGTGTCGGCGATCAACGGCTGCGGCGCCTGCATCGACGCGCACGAGAAGGTGCTTCGCGAGGCGGGCGTCGCCGCCGAAGCGATCCATGCCGCGCTGCGCTACGCCGCAATTGTCGAGTCGACCGCGGTGGCGCTCGAAGCGGCGTCAGCGACGGGCGGCGCCGCGCAAGCGCTGCCGCCGGCCGTCCTCATTGACGCATAGAGAGACGCGCGCTCGCCGCGCGCGTCTGCAGGCGCAAGAGCCGACTTAGAGGCGCGGCCGCCGGCCGCGCTTCCTGGCTTTTGGACCGTTCCGCTCTTTTGTGGAATCAGCAATCCTCTCTCCCCGTAAACGGGCAGAAGGGACGGCGCGCGTCGCCATGGCGCCGCTCAGCTGAACTTGAACAGGCCGGTCATGATGTTGCGCAGGAAGTCGGGCTCCGGTCCGCCGGTCGGCGTCGTGCGCGAGACGAAATCGAACACCTTGCCGTCCTTCATGCCGTAATTGGCGATACGCGAGACCTTGTCCTTGTCGAAATAGATCGCCAGCACGTTCTGGTCGACCATCTTGGCCGGCATGAAGGCGAGCGCGCGCGTATATTTCTGGCCGATGTAGTACCAGGCGTCGCCGCCGATGGTCGAGGTCGTCGATGGCGTGCCCATCAGCGCCAGCGCCTGCTCCTTGGTGGTCTCGCCGACCTTGATCTGGTCGAGGGTCTGCTGATCCAGCTGATAGCCGCGATCGAAGTCGCCGTCGTAGCCGAGGCAGCCGCTCAACGCCGCTGCGAGCGCGAGCGCGCCGACCGCCGCCAACAGCCGGGGGGCGCTGACCTTGATATTCGGCCGCATGATGGCTTTCCCCTTCGCCGCTTTTCGCTTGCCAGATTGTCCGGCGATGCCTAACCCGACGCGCTGACCAAAAGCAAGGCGCCGCATGTTCTTTACCCGCTGGCGCGCGCGGCGCGCCAACCGCCTCGTGATCGACCAAATTCACGGCGAGATCGTGGCCGCGGCGCGCGCGCCCGCACTCTACCGGGAGGTTGGGGTCGCCGACACGATCGAAGGCCGCTTCGAGATGATCGTGCTCGACGCCGCGCTCGTCGTGCGCCGATTGCTCGCCCTCGGCCCGCAAGGGGCGGACATGGCGCAGGAACTCGTCGACCGGGTCTTTCGCGGCTTCGAGGACGCGCTGCGCGAGATGGCGATCGGCGACATCGGCGTCGCGCGGCGACTCCAAACAATGGCCGGCGACTTCGCCGGGCGCAGCCGCGCCTATTCCGCGGCGCTCGATTCCGGCGACGAAGTGGCGCTCGCCGCGGCGCTGGCGCGCAACGTCTACGGCGCCTCGGCCGCGTCGCCGGCAGCGGCGCGCCTCGCCCGTCGCGCCGCCGCCGCCGCCATGGCGCTCGACCGGGCGCGCTACGAAGATTTCGCCGGCGGGCGCTTCCGCTTTCCTGCCGCTGAAGGAGAAGCCCGATGACCGATGCGCCGCCGTTCAGCCGCCCGTTCAGGGTCGACGCGCTGCCGGCCGACGGACTCACCCAGACGATCGAGGCCGGCCCCGACGAGCGCGCGGCGCTCGCCGCGCTCGACCGCCTGCCGGCGATCGGCAGCCTCACCGCGACCTTCGCCGTGCGCCGCAGCGGCCGCGGCGTGCGCGTGACCGGCGACGTCCACGCCGAACTCACCCAGGTCTGCGTCGTCAGCCTCGAGCCGTTCGCGGCGACGGTCGACGAGCCGGTCGACGTGCGTTTCGCGCTGGCCGAGGATGCGGGGCCGCCGCGGCGCGACGGCGACGGCGGCGACGAGGTGGTCGAGGTCGGCGGCGAGGATCCGCCCGATCCGATCGTCGACGGCAAGATCGATCTCGGCGCGTTGGCGGCCGAGTTCTTTTCGCTCGGCCTCGATCCCTATCCGCACAAGCCCGGCGTCGCGTTCGACCCGCCAGAGCCGCAGGCTGGGGGGGACTCGCCGTTCGCCGCGCTCGGCGAGCTGACGAAGAAACGCTGAACGCGCGGCCCCTGCCGGCGCGCCGCCGATCGCGCCGACGCGCTCGGCGAGCGCGTCGACAAACGCGTCTCAACAGCCGGGCGGCGCGCGGTCGAACCACGGCCGCGCCTGCTCGAGCTGGCCGGCGAGTCGGAACAGGGTCGCCTCGTCGCCCATTCGCGCGACGAACTGCACGCCGATCGGCAGGCCGGCGGCGTTCCAATAGAGCGGCAGCGACATCGCCGGCTGGCCGGTGACGTTGAACAGCGGCGTGTAAGGCATGAAGCTGAGCGGCTTCTTCACCAATTGGACGGCGAGGCCGCTGGCGCGGAACAGACCGCCGGCCCTTAGCCGGCCGATCGCGGCGAGGATCGCATTCTCGATCGGCGTCGGCTTGAGGGCGCCCAGCGGGACCGGCAGTTGCGCCAGCGTCGGCGTCAGCAAAATATCGTAGCCGGCGAAGAAGGCGCCGATCCTGCGCCCCCAGCGTTGCAGATAGCCCGCCGCTCCGGCGTAGTCCGATGCGCTCCACGACCGGCCGAGCAGTCCCATCGCGTAAGTCGCCGCCTCGAAATCGCCGGGGCCGAGCGGGCGGCCGACCAACTCGGCCATCCGCTCGATGTCGGCGCCGGTCTCGGCGGCGATGATCGTCATGAAGGCGTCGATCAACGGCTCGCGGTCGAGCGGCGGCGCCGCCTCGACGACATCGTGACCGAGCTCGGCGAGCAGCGCCGCGGTCGCCTCGACGCCGGCGACGCAATCGCCGTGGACCGACTCGGCGAGCAGCGGCGCGACGGTGAAGGCGACCCGCAGGCGGCCCGGCGGCGCGGCGACTTCTTCGAGATAGGGCCGCGCCGGCGGCGCGATCTCGTAGGGCGCGCCGACGTCGGCGCCTTGGGTGGCGTCGAGCAGCGCGGCGCAGTCGCGCACCGAGCGGGTCACGGCATGGCTGACGGTGAAGCCGCGCCAGGCCTCGCCCTCGATCGGGCCGAACGGCGTGCGCCCGCGCGTCGGCTTGAGCCCGACGAGGCCGCAGCACGAGGCGGGGATGCGGATCGAGCCGCCGCCGTCGGAGGCGTGCGCGAACGGCGCCATGCGCGCCGCCACTGCCGCGGCCGAGCCGCCGCTCGAACCGCCGCAGGTGCGGGTCGGGTCCCAAGGGTTGCGGCAGGGGCCGAGCGCCTCGGATTCCGTGACCGGCGCCAGTCCGAATTCCGGCACGTTGGTCTTGCCGACGAAGATCAGCCCCGCCCTGCGATAGCGCGCGACGAGCTCGTTGTCGGCCTCGCGCACGATTTGGCTGAGCCGGCGGTTGCCTTCGCTGGTCGGCGTCCCGGCGACCGTCGCCGCGAGGTCCTTGATGAGAAACGGCACGCCGGCGAACGGTCCGGAAAGGGGCCCGCGCGCCGCCGCTCGAGCGCTGTCGTAGAGTTTGAGGACGACGGCGTTGAGCGCCGGGTTCAGCGCTTCGATCCGGGCGATCGCCTCTTCGACGAGCTCGATCGGCGCGACCTCGCCGCGGCGCGCCAGCTCGGCCAGTCCCAAGCCGTCGAAGCGCGCGAAGTCCGCAAAGCCGCCCATGCCGATCGCCTCTCCGTGAACGGCGTCCAGCCGACGCCGCAAACCGGCGCCGGCAAAGCCGCGGACCGTATCTTCGGCCGGGCGGCGCGCCCGAGGCAAGGGCGGCGACGGCGGGAGAAAATTTGCCTTGCGGCGCGAAGACGTTATTGTGCCGCGCGCCGGCGGGGCGCCGGGCCCCCGCGGGACAGAAAAAGGGTATGAAGAGGGACATCCGCATAGCGCTCGACGTGATGGGCGGCGATCACGGGCCGCCAGTTGTGCTCAAGGCAGCCGCCATCGCCCTCGAGCGGAGGCCCGACGTCGAGTTCCTCCTCTTCGGCGACGAGGCGGCGATGGCGCCGCTGCTGGCGGGGCATCCCGCCCTGAAGAGCAAGTCGCGCATGCGTCATTGCAACGTCGCGGTCAAAATGACCGACAAGCCGAGCCAGGCTCTGCGCGCCGGCCGGCGCACGTCGTCGATGTGGCAGGCGATCGAAGCGGTGAAGAAGGGCGAGGCCGACTGCGCCGTCTCGGCCGGCAACACCGGCGCGCTGATGGCGATGGCCAAGGTTTGCCTGCGCACCATGGCGCAGATCGAACGTCCGGCGATCGCCGCGATGTGGCCGACCTTGCGCGGCGAGTCGATCGTCCTCGACGTCGGCGCGACGATCGGCGCCGACGCCGAGCACTTGATCGACCTCGCGATCATGGGCGCGGCGATGGCGCGTATCGTCCTGGACATCGAGAGCCCGACGGTCGGCCTGCTCAATGTCGGCGTCGAAGAGATCAAGGGCATCGAGGAGGTCAAGGCCGCGGGCCGCGTACTGCGCGAGACCACGTTGCCCAACTTGCGCTATCACGGCTTCGTCGAGGGCGACGATCTCGGCAAGGGCGCGGTCGACGTTTTCGTCACCGAGGGCTTCACCGGCAACATCGCGCTCAAGACCGCCGAAGGCACCGCCAAGCAGATCTCCCAATGGATGCGCGACGCGATGAACCATAGCTGGATGTCGCGCCTCGGCTATTTGCTGGCGCGCGACGCCTTTCGCGCGCTGCGCGACAAGATGGACCCCGGGCGGGTCAACGGCGGGGTCTTCCTCGGCCTCGACGGAGTCGTCATCAAGAGCCACGGCGGGGCTGACGCCGAAAGCTACGCCGGCGCGATCGAGGTCGGCTACGACATGGTCCGCCAGGAGCTGCTCGGCAAGATCCGCGACATGATCGCCCAGGCCAACGAGGCGCGCGCGCCGACCGCAGCTTCGGCCGTCACCTGAAACACACTCCCGATCGAGGCTTCCCATTATGAACGCAGCCAATCTTCGTTCGATCGTGCGCGGCGTCGGCGCCTGCCTGCCGCCGCGCGTGGTCACCAACGCCGAAATGGCGACGATCGTCGACACCACCGACGAGTGGATCGCCCAGCGCACCGGCATCCGCCAGCGCCATGTCGCGGGCGAGGGCGAGACCACGTCGACGCTGGCGACGCGCGCCGCCGAAGCCGCGCTCGCCGACGCCGGCCTGACGCCCGGCGACATCGACCTCGTCATCGTCGCCACCTCCTCGCCTGATTACACCTTCCCGGCGGTGGCGACCCAGGTGCAGGCCGCGCTGGGGATGACGCATGGCGTCGCCTTCGATTTGCAGGCGGTCTGCTCCGGTTTCGTCTTCGCCGTCGCGACGGCCGACAAGTTCCTCGCCTCCAGCTCGCACAAACGCGCGCTGGTGATCGGCGCCGAGACGTTCTCGCGCCTGCTCGACTGGACCGACCGCACGACCTGCGTGCTGTTCGGCGACGGAGCGGGGGCGATCGTGCTCGAGGCGGGGCTGAGCGACGGCAAGCTGACGTCTCCTGGCGTCATCTCGACCCAGTTGCGCTCCGACGGCCGGCATCTTTCGAAGCTCTATGTCGACGGCGGCCCGTCGACCACCAAGACGGTCGGTCATCTGCGCATGGAAGGCCGCGAGGTGTTCAAGCACGCGGTCGGCATGGTGACCGACGTCATCAGGGCCTGCTTCGACGACGCCGGCGTCACCGCCGCCGACATCGACTGGTTCGTGCCGCATCAGGCCAACCGCCGCATCATCGACGCCTCCGCCGACAAGCTCGGCCTGGCGCGCGAGAAGGTCGTCGTCACCGTCGATCGCCACGGCAATACGTCCGCCGCTTCGATCCCGCTCGCGCTCGACGTCGCGGTCAAGGACGGACGGATCAAGAAGGGCGACCTGGTGATGATCGAAGCGATGGGCGGCGGCTTCACCTGGGGCGCAGCGCTGATCCGTTGGTGAGACGATGGACATCGGTCAACTCGGTCCGGAAGACTGCGAGGCCGCCGTTGCTCTGTGGGAAGAGGCGGGCCTGACCCGGCCGTGGAACGACCCGCGCGCCGACATCCGCTTGGCGCTCGCCGGGCCGGCCTCGACCGTTCTCGCCGGCCGGATCGATGGGCGCCTCGTTGCAACCGCGATGGTCGGTTGGGACGGCCATCGCGGCTGGCTCTACTATCTCGCCGTCGCCAAAACCGCGCGACGCCGCGGCCTTGGGGCGCGCATGGTGCGGGCCGCCGAAGACTGGCTCGCGGCTCGCCAGGCGCCGAAGCTCCAACTGCTGGTTCGCGCCGAAAACCAGGCGGTGGTCGCCTTCTACGAGTCGCTCGGCTATCGACGCGGCGACGTGGTCATGTTGCAGCGGGTTCTCGGCTGAAGGCGCTGCGAACCGGAGAGGCCTGATGCTCGGCTGGGCGCCGATCGTTGTGGCGATGGAACAAAGCGGCCTCGCCGCGCACGGCGCCTTTGTGCTCGACGATGACGAGCGACCAGGCGCGCTCGCCGACGTCGCGACGATCGCGCTCGTCGGCCTCGCCGGTCGGCGCGGCTGGGCGGCGTTTTCCGCTTCGCCCGAAGCCGAGGACGGCGGCGCCGATCCGCTCGACCGCTGGAGCCGGCGCGTCGTCGGCGCGCTGGCGGCCGAGTTCGGCGCGCGCGCGCTCTATCCGTTCGGCGGCCCGCCGCATTGGCCGTTCCAGCGTTGGGCGATGCGCGCCGAGCCGATGCACGTCTCGCCGCTCGGTCTCTTGGTCCATCCCGACGACGGCCTGTGGCGCGGCTATCGCGGCGCGCTCGCCTTCGCCGAGCGCCTCGCGGTTCCGACGCCGCGCGCCGCGGCAAACCCCTGCGAGACCTGCGTCGCGCGGCCGTGCCTCTCCGCCTGTCCGGTCGGCGCGTTCACGGGCGTGGGCTACGACGTCGCCGCCTGTGCGGCGCATCTGCGCCGTCCCGCCGGGCGCGCCTGCATGGAGGGCGGCTGTCTCGCGCGGCGCGCTTGTCCGGTCGGGGCGGGCCGCGCACACGAGCCGGCTCAGGCGGCGTTCCATATGCGCGCCTTCCTTGCGGCGCGTGGCCCGGTCTGACGGCCGCGGCGCGGCGGGCCATTGACGGGGCCTGCGCGTCCGGTGAAGTCTGGGTCATGTTCGAGCTGTGGCCGCCGCTGCTGGTCTTCTTCACGCTGTGCGCCAGCGCGTCGCTCGGCTTTTTCGTCAACGGCCGGCTTCCCGAACGCCATCGCACGTCCGACTCGATCGAGCTCGTCCATTTGGCGATCGGCCTGCTGGTCACCTTCACCGCGATTGTGCTCGGTCTGCTGACCTCTTCGGTGAAGACGGGGTTCGAGACCGCCTATCAGGCGCGCGGGGCCTACGCCGGCCAGCTCGCCCAGCTCGACCGCTGCCTGCGCGACTACGGTCCCGAGACGGCGCCGACGCGCGCTGAGCTGCGCGGCTACGTCGCCGCCGTCATCGTTTCGACTTGGCCCGACGAGCCGGCGCCGCAGGGCGTCGTCTATCCCGACACGAGCCGCATGCGCCAGACCGGCGAGGACCCGACGCTCGCCAACGTGATGAACGACATCGGCGTCGCCGTGCGGTCGCTCGAACCGACCGAGGCTTTTCATCGCGCCCAGGCGGCCGCCTGCGCCAACGACTACGCCGACGTGGTCAAAGCTCGTTGGCAGGTGATCGAGGGCGTGCATGGCTCGATCTCGACGCCGTTCTATTGGGCGCTGGTGTTCTGGCTGGCGATCACGTTCGCCAGCTTCGGGTTGCGCGCGCCGCCGAACGCGCTCAATCTCACCGTCATCGTCATGTGCGCCGTCTCCGTCAGCGTCGCGATCTTCATCATCCGCGACATGGACGTGCCCTATGGCGGCCTGTTCGGGGTGCCGAGCGACTCGATGCGCAACGCCCTCGCCGACATGATGCGGTGACAGGCGGCCGCCGCTCGCCTCACTCCATCGCCGCCGCCGCCGAATGCCCCTGGCCGCTCGGCGCGGGAGCGCTCTTGGCCGAACGGATCAGCGCGAGCAGCGGGAAGGCCGACAGCGAGACGAACGTCATCAGCAGGAAGTCGTTGGAATAGGCGATGATCGCCGCCTGCTGGGTGACCAGAGCGTCGAGCCGCGCCAGCGTGCCGAGCGTGTGGCCGGCGAGCTGAGCGGCGTCGGGCAGCTTCATCGCGTCGTTGAACGGCGTGACGTGCTCGACGAGCTGGCTGTGGTAGGTCGTGACCATGTTGGTCAGCTGAGCGATGACGATCGAAATGCCGACCGACGAGCCGATGTTGCGGATCAGCGTCCACAGCGCCGCGCCCTCGGTGCGCAGGGCGCTGGGCAGGGTGGCGAAGGCGACGGTGTTGAGCGGCACGAACACGAAGCCGAGGCCGACGCCCTGGACGATCGAATCGACCGCGATCGTGGTGGCCGAGGTGTCGGTCGTCCAGCCGACCATGACCCACAGCGAGGCGGTCGAGAGGATCAGGCCGATGAGGATCAGGATCCGCGCGTCGTATTTGCCGAGCAGCCGGCCGACCGCCATCATCGCGAAGAAGGTGCCGACGCCGCGGGTGCCGAGCAGGTAGCCGCTCGACAGCACCGGGTAGCCGAGCAGGTTCTGGATGAACGGCGTCACCAGCGCCATCGTCGCCAGCAGGATGATGCCGATCAGGAACATGAAGATCAGCGCGATCGAGAAGTTCCAGTCGCGGAAGATGCGCAGGGCGATGAACGGCCGCTTCGAAGTCGTCGAGTCGACGATGAAGAAATAGAAGCCGACGATCGACAGGATCGCCTCGGCGACGATCTCGCCGGAGCCGAACCAGCCCTGATCCTGACCGCGGTCGAGCATCATCTGCAGCGCGCCGATGCCGAGCGACAGCGACAGGAAGCCGAACCACGAGAACGGTTGGTCGCGGCGGATCGGGCTCTCGCGCATGAAGGCCGAGAGGCCGAGCACGGTCAGGATGCCGAACGGCAGGTTGACGAAGAACACCCACCGCCACGAATAGTACTCGGTCAACCAGCCGCCGAGCGTCGGGCCCATGATCGGTCCGAGCATCACGCCCATGCCCCAGATCGCCATCGCCGCGCCGCGCCGCGCCGGCGGATAGGCGTCGAGCATCACCGCCTGGCTGAGCGGCACCAGCGCAGCGCCGAACACGCCCTGCAACAGGCGGAAGGCGACCATCTGCTCGATGTTCTGCGCGATCCCGCACAGCATCGAGGCGACGGTGAAGCCGACGGTGCAGACGATGAACAGCTTCTTGCGGCCGATGCGCGTCGCCATCCAGCCGAGCGGCGAGGTCATGATCGCCGCGGCGACGATGTAGGACGTCAGCACCCAGTTGATCTGATCCTGGGTGGTCGACAGCGACCCCTGCATGTAGGGCAGGGCGACATTGGCGATCGTCGTGTCGAGCGCCTGCATGACGGTCGCCATCATGACGCAGACCGTCAGCATGGCGCGCGTCAGCGGCGCCATGGTCTCGGCGGTCTCGCGGCTCATGGGGCGACGATCTCGCGGCTCACGGGGCGGCGGTCTTGGCGGCCGACGGCGAAACGAACCAGGACTCGATCCAGGCAAAGGGCGCGGTCACCAGCTCGCCGAACGAGCGCGTGCGCCCGGTGTCGATCGAGACGATCGCGCTCATGCCGGCGCGTAGCCCTTCGGTGCTCTCGCTCGGGTCGAAGCAGAATCGCAGCGGCACCCGCTGGACGACCTTCACCCAATTGCCGCTCGCGTTCTGCGCTGGCAGGATCGAGAATTGCGCGCCGGTGCCGGGCGCGATCGAGCAGATGCGCCCCTTCCATTGGCGGTCGGGGAAGGCGTCGATCGTCACGCTGGCCGGCTGGCCGGCCCGCACGTAGGTAAGGTCCGACTCCTTCGGGTTGGCGTCGACCCACAGGCCGCGGTCTTCGACGATCGCGAACACCGCCTGGCCCGCGGGCGCGACGCGGCCGAGTTCGATCTGGTCGACCTGGGTGGCGACGCCGGCGATCGGCGCGACGATGTGGGAGTTCCTGAGATTGCGCTCGGCGTCGTCGAGGGCCGCCTTGGCCTGGATGTAGTCGGGGAACGTGTCGATCGACGCGTTGGGCCCGCCGCCGAGCTTGATCGTCGTCGTTTGCTGCATGTAGCGCGTGAAGGCGAGAATCTGCTGGTACATGACGAGGGAGGCGCGCGAGGTGTCGAGATCGGCGGCCGTGCCGGCGCCGGTTTTCATCAGATTGAACTTGCGGTCGTAGTCCTTCTGGCGCAGTTCGACCGCCTCCTCGCCCATCCGGATCTGGTCTTCGTTGCTGGCGTAGGAGGCCTGCAGGTCGGAGAATTCGACCTTGGCCGCGGCGACCCGCCCTTGCGCGAGCGTCAGCGCGGTCTCGTAGGGCGCAGGGTCGATGTCGAACAGCGGCGCGCCGACATCGACATGTTGGCCTTCGCGCACGTGGATGGCGACGATCGCGCCGGTGACCTGCGGCGTGATCAGCGACTTGTCCGCGCCGACATAGGCGTTGTCGGTCGAGACGTAGCGCCCGCCCGAGAGCCACCACATCGTTCCGAGCACGACCGCGGCGGCCGGCAGGACGACCAGCAGCACGAAGCGGCTCAAGCCCGAGCGCTTGCGCGGCGCAGGGGCGGCGAGCGCCTCCTCGCGCGGCGGGGCGGAGGGCGAAGCCGGCGCGGCGGGAGCGGCCGGCGCCGGCTCGGCAGGGCGCGCCGGTGCGGCGGGCGCGCGGTTGAGCGGGGTCGGCTCGTTCGGCCGTTCGCGAGGGCTCATGGACGATTGCGACACGGGGTCAGCCTCCGCAGCTCAGTTGGTGCTTGAGATTGGAGCGGATCCGCTCCAGGCCCGTTCGCATATTGGAGATGGCCGCTTCGTCGAGGCCGTCGAGCGCGCGGGCGACCACATCTTCGCTGAGGGCGTCGAGCCGTTTCAGGGTCGGCGCCGAGTCCGCAGTCAGATAGAGTCGGTTCGCGCGGCGGTCGGTCGCGTCTTCGCGCCTCTCGACCAGGCCCGAGGCGCACAGCTTGTCGATCAGCCGCGCCAGGGTGATCGGCGCAAGATCGAGAATGTCGGCCAACTCGCACTGCTTGAGACCCTCGCTGCGCCTCAGCCGGCTGAGCACGGCCCATTGTGCGCGCGTCATATGCACGTCGCGGGCGCGATGGTCGGAGTACGTGCGCAACATGCGCGCGACATCATTCAGCGCAAACGCAAGTTCGCGCGAGGGGGAAGCGGCGGTCAACTCGGCATCTCGCTTATTATATGCTGGCTTATAATAAGCCTGGTTGATCTTGGCAAGGGGAAGGGACTGAAGTTTCGTCATAACGGCTTAAATTCCGATTTATTCTAAGAGCCATTCCACGCATTGCGACGGCCGCTCCGCTCGGCCGGCGCCGTTCCGGCCGCGGGCGGACCTACGCCGCATCCCGCCGTTCGGCAGACCGTTCATTCCGCCGCCGCCGCCGCTTCCTCTTCCCCGCCCGCCGGCGCGGCGGCGGCCGCCTTCGGATGGCGCATCATCAGCACGACCGGGAAGGCGACGAGCGAGATGAACGTCATCAGCAGGAAGTCGTTCGAGTAGCTGATCACCGCCGCCTGCTGGGTCACCAACCCGTCGAGGATGGCGAGACCGCGCTGGCTGTGTTCGCCGAGCGCCGCGGCGTCGGGCAAGCGCATCGCGTCGTTGAACGGCGTGACGTGCTCGACGAGCTGGCTGTGGAAATAGGCGGTTCGGTCGACCAGCCTGGCGATGAGGATCGAAATGCCGATCGAGGCGCCGATGTTGCGCACCAGCGTCCACAACCCGGTCGCCTCGGCGCGCAGTTCACGCGTCAGGGTGGAGAACGCGACGGTGTTGAGCGGCGTGAAGACGAAGCCGAGACCGAAGCCCTGCATCATGCCGTTGAGCGCGATCGCGCCGCCGGAGACGTCCATGTTCCAGCCGGCCATCACCCACTGCGCGAGGCTGGCGAGCGCCAGGCCGAACAGCATGAACGGCCGCGCGTCGCGCGTGCCGAGCATGCGGCCGACAATGCTCATCGCCACGAACGTGCCGACGCCGCGCGAGCCGAGCAGGTAGCCGCTCGCCAGCACCGGGTAGCCGAGCAGATTCTGCAGCATCGGCGTCAACAACGCCATCGTCGACATCAGCACCAGGCCGTTGAGAAACATCAACACCAGCGCGAGCGAGAAGTTGCGGTCGCGGAAGACCCGCGTTTCGATGAACGGGCGTGGCGAGGTGAACATGTCGGCGAGGAAGAAATAGAAGCCGACGGCCGACAGAATCGTCTCGGCCCAGATCTCGTTGGAGTCGAACCAGCCGAGATCCTGGCCGCGATCGAGCATCATCTGCAGCGCGCCGACGCCGAGCGACAACGACAGGAAACCGAACCAGGCGAACGGCAGGTCGCGGCGAACGCGGCTTTCCGGCATGAACACCGACAGGCCCAGCGCCGTCAGGACGCCGAACGGCACGTTGACGTAGAACACCCAGCGCCACGAGTAGTTCTCGGTCAGATAGCCGCCGAGCACCGGGCCCATGATCGGCCCGATCATGATGCCCATGCCCCAGATCGCCATCGCCGCGGCGCGCTGCTCGCGTGGGTAGGCGTCGAGCATCACCACCTGGGCGAGCGGCACCAGCGCCGCGCCGAACGCGCCCTGGGTCAAGCGGAACAGCACCATCTGCTCGATGTTCTGCGAGAGTCCGCACAGCATCGAAGCGACGGTGAAGCCGACGGTGCAGACGATGTAGAGCCGCTTGCGGCCGAACCGCGCCGACATCCAGCCGACCGGCGCGGTCATGATCGCCGCGGCGATGATGTAGGAGGTCAACACCCAGTTGATCTGGTCCTGGGTGGTCGACAGCGTCCCCTGCATGTAGGGCAGCGAGACGTTGGCGACGGTGGTGTCGAGCACCTGCATGACCGTCGCAGTCATCACGAAGACGCTGATCAGCGCGCGGCGGGACGGCGCCAGTTCGCGCAGGGAGTCGACGGTCAGCCGCGGCGCGGCGACCCGCATCGCCCGCGCCCGTCCCCCGCCGACAAGGTGGGCCACGCTCACTTCAAAGCTCGCTTATCATAGGCTAGCTTATGATAAGCGACGTTCGCGCCTCTCGGCTTTGCGATAGGGCAAATCTGCCGAGTTTTGCCGCCCCGGACCCGCGGCGGATTAGCTGCCGCGGTAGGTGGAATAGCTCCACGGCGTCACCACGAGCGGCACGTGGTAATGTGCGCTCGGATCGGCGATGGCGAAGCGGATCGGCACGACGTCGAGGAACGGCGGTTCGGCGGTCGGCGCGCCCCGGCCGCGGAAATAGGCGCCGATGTGGAACGACAGTTCGTAGGTTCCGACCTGCGCCTCGGCGGCGGAGAGGAGGGGCGCGTCGGTGCGCCCGTCGGCGTTGGTGCGGGCGCGCTTGACCAGCGCCCGCTGGCCGTCCGCGCCGAGCGCGTGCAGTTCGATCTCGACGCCGACGGCCGGCCCACCGACGCTGGTGTCGAGAACGTGCGTCGTCAGCCCCGCCATGCGTATTCCTCATCCGTCTGCGGTCCGTCTAGTCGAGTCCTCCGGCTTTTGGTAGGAGAAATACGCAGGCTGGGCGGCTCTGCCATGCGAATTCCGCATGCATGGATCGACTGCGTCGCAATTGCCAATCGACAGACCCCGTGAGAGAGAAGCAGAAGCCGCAGGCGGGCGTAATCGACCGAATCGCGGCGTCAGGGAGGCTTCATGAACGACGACCTGAGGAACGACGTCGCCGAAACGGGCGAGTGGCTCGACGCGCTGGATTCGGTGGAGGCGTTCGAAGGCCTCAATCGCGTCGATGATCTGCTCGACGCCGTGGTGACGTCGGCCCGGCGCAAGGGCGCCCAGCTGCCGTTCGCCGCCAACACCGCCTACGTCAACACCATCCGCCCCGAGGATCAGCCGCCCCATCCCGGCGTGCGCAGGCTCGAGCAGACCATTCGCCGCTACATCCGCTGGAACGCGGCGGCGATCGTGCTGCGCGCCAACAAGGAATCCTCCGAACTCGGCGGCCACATCGCCAGCTTCCAGTCGGCGGCGACCCTCTACGATACCGGCTTCATGCACTTCTGGCGCGCCGCTGACGACAACCACGGCGGCGACCTCGTCTATTTTCAGGGCCACAGCTCGCCCGGCATCTACGCGCGCGCGTTCGTCGAAGGGCGCTTGAGCGAGGATCAGCTCGTCAATTTCCGCCAGGAAGTCGGCGGCCATGGGCTTTCGTCCTATCCGCACCCCTGGCTGATGCCGGACTTTTGGCAATTCCCCACGGTCTCGATGGGGCTCGGGCCGCTGATGGGGATCTACCAGGCGCGCTTCCTCCGTTATCTGCACGGCCGCGGCCTCGCCGACACGACCGGCCGCAAGGTCTGGGTCTTTTGCGGCGACGGCGAGATGGACGAGCCGGAGTCGCTCGGCGCGACCTCGCTCGCCGGCCGCGAGAAGCTCGACAACCTGATCTTCGTCGTCAATTGCAACCTGCAGCGGCTCGACGGGCCGGTGCGCGGCAACGGCAAGATCGTCCAGGAGCTGGAGGCCGGCTTCCGCGGCACCGGCTGGAACGTCATCAAGTGTCTGTGGGGCTCCAACTGGGACCCGCTGCTCGAGCAGGACCACTCGGGCAAGCTGCGCCAGCTGATGGAGGAATGCGTCGACGGCGAGTACCAGGACTTCAAGTCGAAGGACGGCGCCTACATCCGCAAGAATTTCTTCGGTCGCTATCCCGAGACCGCGGCGATGGTCGCCGACTGGAGCGACGACAAGATCTGGTCGCTGACGCGGGGCGGCCATGACCCGATCAAGGTCTACGCCGCCTACAAGGCCGCGGTCGACCACAAGGGCCAGCCGACCGTGATCCTCGCCAAGACCGTCAAGGGCTACGGCATGGGCGCGGCCGGCGAGGGCCAGATGATCGCCCACCAAGCCAAGAAGATCGGCGACGTGGCGCTGAAGGGGTTCCGCGACCGCTTCCACATTCCCGTTTCCGACGCCAATCTCGCCAAGGTTCCATTCCTGCGGCTGCCCGAAGACAGCGAGGAGATGAAATACCTGCGCGCCCGCCGGGCCGAGCTCGGCGGGCCGCTGCCGTCGCGCCGGCGTTCGTCGGCGCCGCTCGAAGTCCCGCCGCTCTCCGCCTTCGACGCGCTGCTGAAGCCGACCGCGGAAGGCCGCGAGATTTCGACCACCATGGCCTTCGTCCGCATCCTGACGACGCTGTTGCGCGACAAGGCGATCGGCCAGCGCATCGTGCCGATCGTGCCCGACGAGAGCCGCACCTTCGGCATGGAGGGCTTGTTCCGCCAGATCGGCATCTTCAGTCAGGTCGGCCAGCTCTATCGGCCGCAGGACGCCGACCAGCTGATGTACTACCGCGAGGACACCAAGGGGCAGATCCTCCAGGAGGGCATCAACGAGCCCGGCGCGATGGCCTCTTTCATCGCCGCGGCCACGTCCTATTCGACTTCGAACACGCCGATGATCCCGTTCTACATCTACTACTCGATGTTCGGGTTCCAGCGGGTCGGCGATCTCGCCTGGGCGGCCGGCGACATGCGCGCGCGCGGTTTTCTCATCGGCGGCACGTCCGGCCGCACGACCCTCAACGGCGAAGGCTTGCAGCACGAGGACGGCCACAGCCACCTGATCGCTTCGACCATCCCCAATTGCGTCGGCTACGACCCGACTTACGCCTATGAGCTGGCGGTGATCATCCAGGCCGGCCTCACGCGCATGTACGCCGAAAACCAGGACGTCTACTATTACATCACCACCCTCAACGAGAATTACCCGCACCCCGGCATGCCGGAAGGCGTCGAAGAGGGCATCCTGCGCGGCATGTACAAGCTGAGGACGGTCGAGGCGAAGAAAGGCGGCCTGCGCGTGCGGCTGCTCGGCTCGGGCTCGATCCTGCGCGAGGTCGAGGCCGCCGCGGCGATGATCGCCCAGGATTTCGGCGTCTCGAGCGAGATCTGGAGCGTCACCAGCTTCACCGAGCTGCGCCGCGACGGGCTCGACGCCGAGCGCTGGTCGATGCTGCATCCCGAGCAGCCGCGCCGCCTCTCCTATGTCGAGCAGGCGCTGGCCAAGGGGACCGGCCCGGTCGTCGCCGCCACCGACTACGTGAAGGCGATCGCCGACGGCGTCAGGCCGTACGTTCCCGCCCGCTACAAGGTCCTGGGCACCGACGGCTTCGGACGTTCCGACTATCGCCGCCGGCTGCGCTCGTTCTTCGAAGTCGACCGGCGCCACGTCGCCCTCGCGGCGCTGAAGGCGCTCGCCGACGATCAGCTTCTGCCGACCCGCCGCGTCACGGAGGCGATCGCGCGCTACGAGATCGACCCGGAAGCCCCCAATCCGGCGCGGAGCTGAAGCGCCTCGCCTCCATGAACTGACCCGAACTGGCGCGCGCGAAGGAGACCCGGCGGTGGCCAAAATCGATGTCAAAGTGCCCGATATCGGCGACTTCAAGAACGTGCCGATCATCGAGATTCTGGTGAAGCCCGGCGACGCCGTGACGGCGGAGCAGCCGCTGCTGACGCTCGAATCCGACAAGGCCACGCTCGACGTGCCGGCGCCGGCGGCGGGCGTCGTCGGCGCAATCGTCGCCAAGGTCGGCGACAAGGTGTCGATGGGCTCGCCGCTGCTGACCCTCGAAGCGGAGGTCGGCGCGCCCGCCGCCGCCGCTCCTGCGGCGCCGCAGGCGGACGCCGCGCCGCCGCCGCCCGCGGCGCCCGCCGCGCCGCCGCCCGCGCCCGCCGCCGCCAAGCCCGCCGCGGCGAGGCCGTCGAGCCTGGCGATCGACTTTTCCGGCGTCTTCGCCGGCCCGGCGGCGCGTCGCCTGGCGCGCGAACTCGACATCGATCTGACCGGGCTTCAAGGCACCGGCGAGAAGGGCCGCATCACCGTCGCCGACATCAAGGTGGCGGCGCGCGGCGCCGGCGGGGGCGGGACGGGGCTGCCAGAGGTTCCCGCGGTCGATTTCGCCAAGTTCGGGCCGATCGAAACCGTGCCGCTGTCGCGCATCAAGCGCATCTCCGGCCCGCGTCTGCACGCTTCCTGGGTCAACGTCCCCCACGTCACTCATTGCGACGACGCCGACGTCACCGAACTCGAGGCGTTCCGCAAGTCGCTCGATGACGAGGCCAAGGCGGACAAGAAAACGCCCTATCGCGTCTCGCTGCTGCCGCTGCTGATGAAGGCCTCGGTGGCGACGCTGAAGGCCTTTCCGGCTTTCAATTCCGCCTTGGCGCCTGCCAAAGACGCCCTGATCTATCGACACTATTGGCACATCGGCGTCGCCGTCGACACCGCCGACGGCCTCGTCGTCGCGGTGGTCAAGGACGTCGACCAGAAGGGCGTGCTCGAGCTCGCGCGCGAGCTCGGCGCGCTGTCGGCCAAAGCGCGCGAAGGCAAGCTCGCGCCGACCGAGATGCAGGGCGCGACCTTCACCATCTCCTCGCTCGGCGGCATCGGCGGCACGGCGTTCACGCCGATCGTCAACGCGCCGGAAGTGGCGATCCTCGGCGTCGTGCGCTCGCGCATGGCGCCGGTGTGGGACGGCAAGGCGTTCCAGCCGCGGCTGATGCTGCCGCTGTGCCTCTCTTACGACCATCGCGTCATCGACGGCGCGGCGGCGGCGCGCTTCATGCGCCGCCTGTGCGACACGGTGGCCGACATGCGGCGCGTCCTGCTTTAGCCGCCAAATTTAGAATGCCGCATAGCGGCTTGAGTGCATTGCAGTTACGGCTCGGAGTGGGCGTCCATGGCGGGTGAAATCAGGCTTCCCGATATCGGCGACTTCAAGGACGTCGCGATCATCGAGATTCACATCAAGCCCGGCCAGAGCGTCGCCAAGGAAGACGTCCTGATGACGCTGGAGAGCGACAAGGCGACGCTCGAAGTGCCGGCGCCGGAGGCGGGCGTCATCGGCGAGATCAAGGTCAAGGTCGGCGACAAGGTGAGCCAGGGCGCGCTGCTCGCGACCTGGGCGTCGGGAGGCGCGGCGAGCACGCCTGCGCCCGTCGCCCAACCCGCCGCGCCCGCGGCTGCGGCCTCGGCGGCCGCGACGGCGCGCCGACTTCGAATGCGACGTGCTGGTGCTCGGCGCCGGCCCCGGCGGCTACGCCGCCGCCTTCCGCGCCGCCGACCTCGGCGTCAGCGTGGTGCTGGTCGATCGTCGGCCGACGCTCGGCGGCGTCTGCCTCAACGTCGGCTGCATCCCCTCGAAGGCGCTGCTCCACGCCGCCAAGGTCGTCGACGAGGCGGCGGAAATGGCCGACAACGGTCTCGTCTTTGCGCCGCCGAAGATCGAGCTCGACGCCTTGCGCGCTTGGAAGGAGCGGGTCGTCAAGCGGCTGACGACCGGACTGTCCGGGCTCGCGCGCCAGCGCAAGGTGACAGTGCTGACCGGCGAGGGGGCGTTCACGTCGCCGCACACGCTGGCGGTGAAGGCGCCGGAAGGCGACCGGGCGGTGCGCTTCAATAGCGCGATCATCGCCGCCGGCTCGGAGCCGGCCGCGCCCGGCTTCATTCCGCGCGATCCGCGGGTGTGGGATTCGACCGCCGCGCTCGAGCTTGCGTTCATCCCCAAGCGCCTGCTGGTGCTCGGCGGCGGCGTCATCGGAATGGAGATGGCGACCGTCTATAGCGCCCTCGGCTCGAGGATCACCGTGATCGAAATGATGGACCAGCTGATGCCGGGGGCCGACCGCGACGTCGTCGCGCCTTTCGCCAAGCGGGTCGACAAGCGCTACGAGAAGATCCTGCTCGAGACCAAGGTGACGGCGGTCGCGGCGTTGCCCGAGGGCTTGCGCGTCACGTGGGAAGGCAAGGACGGCGCGGGCGGCGACGTCTTCGACGCGATGCTGGTTTCGGTCGGACGCCGCCCCAACGGCGCGGCGATCGGCGCCGAAGCGGCCGGGGTGGCGATCGACGAGCGCGGCTTCGTCGCCGTCGACCGGCAGATGCGCACCAACGTCTCGCATATCTTCGCTATTGGCGACATCGTCGGCCAGCCGATGCTCGCCCACAAAGCGTCGCACGAGGGCAAAGTCGCCGCCGAGGCGGCTTGCGGACAGAGATCGTCGTTTGACGCCAAGGCGATACCGGCGGTTGCTTACACCGACCCCGAGGTCGCGTGGGTCGGCGTCACCGAGACCGAGGCCAAAGCCAAGGGGCTCGCTTACGGCAAGGCCGTCTTCCCCTGGGCGGCGAGCGGCCGCTCGCTGTCGCTCGGCCGCGACGAGGGCCTGACCAAGACCTTGTGGGACGAAGCGACCGGCCGCCTGATCGGCTGCGGCATCGTCGGTCCCAACGCCGGCGACCTCATCGCCGAAGCGGCGCTGGCGATCGAGATGGGCTGCGACGCGGAGGACGTCGGCCTGACGATCCATCCGCACCCGACCCTGTCGGAGACCTTCGCCATGTCGGCGGAGGCTTACGCCGGGACGCTGATCGACCTCTACCTGCCGAAGAAGAAGGGCTAGCCGCCCGCCGATTCTCGGAGCGGCCCTCACGCAATTCGCGCGCCGGCGCGCCCGCCAACATGGCCCGCAACGACGCGGTCCTGGGCAGGCGCGAGCGACTTCGTCACGGACTCCAGTTGACTGACTGTGAACAGTTGTGTTCAAAATTGACCGACTAGGCGCAAACAGATCCCAGGGATGGCGTGTCGCGGGTCAGGGCACGCGAACCAAGCGCCAAGCCCAAGAATAAATTCGGGAGGACGCGGTGACTGCGCGGCCTATCTTCACGGGAGACCTCAGCAGCCGCAATCATCTGCGGGACCCATATCCGGCCTACAAGCAAATCCGGGACCTCGGTTCCGCGGTTTGGCTGCCGAGTCGACGGATGTGGGCGATTGGAAGGTTCGACGACGTCCGCGCCGCGCTGAGAGCGGACAGCGCCTTGATCAGCGGCCAAGGCGTCGCGGCCAACGGCGTCGTCAACCGCATGTCTCAGCCGATTACTCTGACCAGCGACGGGAACGTCCACCTGCGTCGCCGAGAAGTGCTCATGCGTCCGGTCATGCCGGGCCGTCTCAAAGACCTGCGACCGCGGCTCGAGGCCGAAGCGAACCGGCTTGTGGCGGAACTCGCCGGCGGCGGGCAATTCGACGCAATGGCCTGCTTCGCGTCACACCTGCCGGTAACCGTCGTGGCGGATCTCGTCGGTCTCAATGCCGTTGGCCGAGCCCATATGCTGCGTTGGGCGGCGGCGACCTTCAACATTCTGGGCGAGATCAACGCGCGCTGGATTTCAAGCGCGCCCCGCATGCTCGGGCTCCGCCGCTATGTTCTGCGGCTGAAGCGAGAGGCGCTCGCACCCGATGGATGGGCGGCGCGGTTGTTCGACGCCGCAGATGCAGGGGAGCTTTCGCATGAAGAAGCGCGGGCCATGGTCATCGACTACGTCGGCCCTGCTTTGGATACGACGATTCTCGCTACGGGTCATATGCTCTGGAGGCTCGGGGCGACACCGGGCGCCTACGCGGCTTTGCGCGCCGCGCCAGAACTCATTCCCGGCGCCGTAAACGAGGCGGTTCGACTCGCATCGCCGATCCGCGGCTTCACCCGCCACGCCATTCGGGACTACGCCGCAAACGACGTCCTGATTCCAGCAGGCGCGCGCGTGCTTGTCCTTTTTGCCTCCGCCAACCGCGATGAGCGGCGCTATTCCGATCCCGACCGTTTCGACGCGCGACGCAATCCGCGCGACCATGTCGGTTGGGGGCACGGTCCTCACGCCTGCGCCGGAATGCATCTGGCGCGTATGGAAATGGAAGTTCTGCTTGAAAGCGTCGTCGCCAACGTCGAAAGAATCGAGGTCGGAACGCCGACGCCAGCATGGAACAATTTGCTGCAGGGCTTCCGCGCGCTGCCCGCGCGGTTGCACAGGGCGGTCAGTTGATGGGGGGACAACGCCGAATCGCGGCCGAAGCGTTCGCCGGCGCGCCGATCGACCTCCACCTGCCGAAGAACAAGGGCCGAGGGGGCGACCGCGCGCTTCAGTGGCCGCGCCGGTCGACGACTCGACTCGGTTCGCACGCTCGCCCATCGACGCGCGCGGCCTGGGGATCGGCGCCGAGGTTGTCGGTGCGGCCGATCACCACCGGCCGCGAGAAGAGATAGCCCTGCGCGACGCTGATGCGGGTGTGGTCGCGCAGATAGGCGAGCTCGCTCTTCGTCTCCACCCCCTCGACCATCACCGGCGTGTTCAGCGCCTCGCCGAGCGATTCGATCGCCCTGAGCAGGCCCTGGCTGCGCGGCCGTTCGTCGATCGCGGTGATGAACGAACGGTCGACCTTGATCTCGTCGGCGACGATCTCGGCCAGGGAGGACAATGACGAATAGCCGACGCCGAAGTCGTCGATCGAGATCTTTGCGCCGATCTCGCGCAGCATCGGCGCGACCTGGAGCTGGAACTCGCTGGCGCGCAGCAGCGCCTCTTCGGTCAACTCGATCATGAAGCGCCGCGCTTGGCCGCTGGCCGCGAGCCGGTCGGCGAAGGCGCGCATGAAGCGAACGTCGCCCGCCTGTTGGGCGGCGATATTGAAGCCGAGCCTGAGGCCGGCGCCGAAGGTCGCGTCGATCGCGTCGAGCGAGGCGAGAGTCGCCTCGAACAAGAGCTGCGTCATCTCGTTCATCAGGCCGAGGTTGACTGCGAAGGCGACCGAGTCGCCGGGCGAGCGCGCTTCGCCGTTTTCGTCGCGCCAGCGCATCAGCACTTCGAGCCCGGCGATCTTGCCGGCGCGGAAATCGACCTTGGGCTGCAGCGCGCATTCGAAACGCCGGTCGCGGATGGCGAGGCGCAGGCTCTGCTCCAGCCGGGCGCGCTCGAGCGCGCGCTGGGCGATCACCGGATCGTAGAGCCGCGCCTGACTGCGGTAACGCCGCTTGGCCTGCGCCAGCGCCGCCTCGGCCTTGGCGATCAGCCCGGCGGCGGCGCCGTCGTGCGCTGGAAAGACGCTGACCCCGGCTGAGGCGGAGAGCAGGATCTCGATCCCGTCGACGTAGAAGGGGTCGCGCAAGCGCGCGAGCAGCCGGTCGATCCGCGCCAGGGCCGCCGCAGGTTCGCCGGGCTGGGCGAAGAGGACGGCGAACTGATCGCCGCCGAAGCGCGCGGCGACGTCCTCGCCGCCGATCGACCCGCCGACGCGCCGCGCCGCTTCGACGAGCAGCGCGTCGCCGGCCGTGCGGCCGTAAAACTCATTGACCGAGTCGAACTGGTCGAAGCCGATCGCCGCCACGGCGAAGGGCGCCTCGCCCGACGCGCCGCCGAGCGAGCGCCCGACCGCCTCCTCGAAGAAAGCGCGGCTCGGCAGCTTGGTCAGCGGATCGAAATAGGCGCGCTGGAACAGCTCGTCCTGCAGCCGCCGCTCGTCGTCGATGTCGACGGCGGCGCTGACGCGGTAGGCGTCGAGGCCGAGGCGGAAATCGGCCGCCTCGACCAGCGCGGCGCGGCCTCCGCGCGCGACGGTCTCGCGCGCGCGCTTGG
>Ga0326728_10009165_pt1 | contig 23997 bp, 24 predicted proteins | sample MB3enrmetagenome_FD_207602 | JGI IMG/M metagenome (GOLD analysis project Ga0326728, IMG submission 207602) | Lab enriched peat soil microbial communities from McLean, Ithaca, NY, United States - MB31MN | ecosystem: Environmental > Terrestrial > Soil > Wetlands > Peat | place: USA: New York... | reverse complement strand
CTGTAATAGCGAACTCTTCGTACGCGACTAGCGACACCTTGGAATCAATCACCAAACTTCGACCTTCCGGCAAATGAACGATCACATCGGGCAGCGCTCGCGTTCCATCCTCCCGCGTATGGCTGCTCTGGACAACATACTCCTCGCCTTTGCGAAGACCGGACCCCTCAAGGACGCGCTCGAGAACTAATTCCCCCCAGCTGCCCTGTGTCTTGCTGGATCCACGCAGCGCTCGTGTGAGATTCTTGGCGTCCTCACTCAGATGCTGATTGAGCTCCATGAGCTGGCGAACCTGCTCGCCGAGCGCCGTGCGGTCCTTACCTTCCTTGATGTAGGTATCTTCGATTTTTGTTTGAAACTCCGCAATGCGAAGTTTGAGTGGATCGAGGAGCGCTCCGAGATTCGTTTGATTTTGTTCGGTAAATCGTTTCGATTTCTCCTCCAGAATATCATTCGCAAGATTTTTAAACTGATCGACTAGCGCCTGCTTGGCATCCATCAGCAGGGCGAGCTTCTCTTGAGACGCAGTGCGTTCGCTATCCAAGGTATTGCGCAGTTCGGCCAACTCAATGGCAAGGGATGCCGCTTCATCAGCCTTCCGTTCGTACCGCGATTTCGTATCGTGAAAATCTACACGGAGTGCGGCCAGGGTATCGCGATCTGCTGTCAGCTCCGCGGCGAGCCGGCCGACCCGTTCGCGTAGGTCGGCCGAGGATCGAGAGACTTCGTCCAACTCCTCGACGGCAAGTGCTCGACGTTTCTCTAGGTCTGGTATCCGTTGAATCTCAGATTCCAGAGCGGCCTTGCGCTCGTTCGCGGTGTTTAATGCTTGAAGGCTCGTGGCCAGGTTCCGTTCGATGTCCGGTACCCTCGAGGCGCGTTCTTTAGCGGAAGATAATTCGATCTGCAGTTGCGTTGATGCCTGGAGGGCAGTGGCGGCCGCGCTCGATACGGCGTCCCGCTGTCGCGCGCGCCCGAGCACCCAGCTGATCGCGGCACCTACTGCAATCCCTAATACGCCCCACAGAATTGGGAACAGGCGATCGTCCATTGATATTCCCCAGCATCCGAAAAATTAACGCACTACGCACTAATCGGTAGCGGACCGATTATCGGCGGGCGGTCGGGTGCAGTCTAGCGGATTGGCGGTTTGTACCTAAAGGTTGGCTGAGGCGAGGTCACCTTCCTGTCTCATACAGTGTGACGACTTATCGACTACTGTATAAGCCATCCAGTGTGGCACGTACGACCGGTCGTCGGCGTTAATTAAGAGGCCACGCACTTTCAAGCTTCGCCGCGACGCTCGATTACTTGGTCGTTCGGATATATCGCGTGAGGTGCCGGGATAGCCGGGCCACGTCCAAGGCGGACATGGATTCCGATTCCTGAGATATGCGCCCTGCGAGTTCGTTGGCACTCAACACCCACACCGGCGCACTGGAGGACCGATGGTCTACAACCGACCAACCAGGGAAAACCACGATCGGCTGGACCGTGACGGGCCTCTTGGTGAATGTCTTGATAATCTGCTGAAGGTCGCTCGCGGACGTGCGAGCCTGGCTCAAAGGGTCTCGGTCTGGTTTAAATCCGTCAACTTTCAAATGATCTGCAGTCACGGATACCGTAGCGCCGCGCCGTACGGGCTTCGTGCGGGTCTTGGTTTCCACCGCATAAATCCCCCGGGTGCAAATGATCGCGTGGTCGACATTGCCATGCGCAATTGGCACATCGTGGAACACGCGTGCGGAGGGATCTAAATGGCTAGCCATATACTCCGCGACGGCGCGTTCGCCCTCACGGCCTAATTTAAGCGCCTTGAGCCGTGCCCAATTCTTGCGCCAGCGGATAGCGATAGCCGCGGTGGTAACGATGAGCATGGCGGAGTATCCCCAAGGATTTCGCGGCGCGTTGGTCAAGTAGCCCACCCATTCCGTCGTGCAGACGATGAGCAGCATTGCGAACATCATCAGCGGTAGCAGGAAGTGGTCTTCGACGAAATCCTGAAGCTGAGCATCGACCGATTGACCAGGTAGATTCAATAGCTTCTTGATTATCGGCGAATGCTTGTCTGTCGCCATCCCACGCTCGTCAGGATTTTCACTCATCCAGGTTTCCCGGGCGCACAACAGGGCGCCGCATGACGGACTCTAAGCCATAGATCGCCACAGAAATGTGATCGTGTCCGCAGCGTCATTGGACATTCTACCGTCAGATCACTCTACCTATCGCGACAGTGCCCCTAATAGGTCCGTAAGATTCGTGTAAGACGTGCCATAGTGCCAATCAGTAGGCGTAATCGATTGAATTGCTTGATCAAAGGAGGCCGGGCATATTGGTACGAAGGAGGACGTTGCCACAACGCAAGTTCTTGATCTGAGAGGTCAGGAATTCGCTGTGGCAGTTTCTTACACGAATCTTACCGACAACCTTTTTATCATTCGGGATCGTCGTCGAATAGGACACGCCGGAGCCCGGCAGTCCGAGCGGCGCCCGGGTTCCGCGGGGTCGAAATGGTATGCAACGGCGCCGCGAACTTGTCATTGTCGCTCCCACGTTTCAACGTGCCGGCCGCGGCACTCCCAATAGCCCTGATTATTTGGCAGCACGATGCGCCCGCTTTTGTCGGGCCGAATTTTCCCCATCGTGGCTGTTCGAATGTACTGCTTACACTCTACGAGTGTAGCAAATGGCACTTGCTCGAACGTGTTGTAGCCAGTGATATGCGCATTGCCATTGATCGTGCAGTATCCGGCGACGCAGAAGAACGCGGCGTATACCATCATGTGTTTAATCTCCCTGCTTCGAGCGGCGGAATCTGAAACCCATTCCTAGGCTCCCGGGCCCCAAATGATCTTCTTGGCCGTCTCACTTACCAGATCGATGACAATTTCCCTGACGCCGCCGGCGACACTGGTCCCGACCTTCGCCATTAGATTGCGGATTCGCAGTGATGCGACCTGCGTTTTTGGAGTGTCCCGGGTTGCATCAGTGAGATCGGTACGAAACTGTTGCAGCTCGACGGGCGTCACGTCGGCACCGATCTCGAGGAGATCGACGGCCCCCGCAATCTTCCTCTTTGTCCACTCAAATGGGTTGCCGCAGTTGAAGCAGTACGCGGGAGGCGTGTAGTGGGCGTTCAGGACAAAGACCTCTTCGACGTGATAGTCCCCCCGAATTCCCACTCTGCAGTTCGGGCAGTGCGTCATCGTTGCTTCGCCGCATTTTGAGCAGAATTTCTCGCACAACTCCGGATTGGCATCCGCCGAATCGGTGGACACATGGCCGTTTGGGCAGACTTGAGCTACTCGGTAGGTCCCCATCACTTCACTCCATGAATTGCCATTGCTATTTGTACGGAAGGCTCTCGATGATCGTAACCAGCGCCGTCAGGAACAGCACGATCAGCAGTAACAGGAGAAACCCCTGCAGCTGCGCGAGGACCAGTAGTGGACGCGCTCCTGCATTGAAGTCACCCTCCCGGATCTTGCGTGCCGACCTCGAGGCAACCCAGTGAAATGGACGAAGCAGCGGCCTCGTGAATTCGCGCACAAACGTCTCCGTGTCGAGCGTTTGCGAAAGACCGCGTTCTTGCCTCCGGTCCAAATAATCAAGCACGGCAGATCTGGCCGAAGCACTCGCCTCGCTGCCGCCGCTCACAATGATCACGATGTACTCCCGATCACCGTAACAACGACCGCCCAGCCAAATAATTATGCTCCGAACCGAATCGCGAATGGCGACACTAGCGCAGCGGCTTCATGACTCGTTAGAAGCAACGCGACCGCAGCGCCGAATCCTGCCAGTAGCCAGGTGGCGAACGTATCAAACTTGCTGCTCAGAGCGGCCGCCATGGTGGCGATCATTACGCCGGCGAGCACGCTTGATTGTCGCCGCACATCGAGCGCTTCAGCTACGGCGGCCTGGACAGCGGCGATATTAGGACCCTCGCTCGTCATTAGCGTCGCCGGCCCCACCATTCCACGTAATCCGTGACGTTATACGTCACTGCCGCCGACAGCGTGAACAGGTAGCCCATCCAGCCAATCCAAGGCGGCAAAATAATCGAATCATCGGTAACTATCGCATTGGGCGCGTAGCGCCGCTCTAGATAGGCGAAGGCCAGGCCCGCGATTACCAGAGTCCCTGACACGGCCCTGATTAACGCGAGAGTCGTCCTTTTGTCCGGAGGCTCAACGCGCGGAGCGAGTTCGAGATCGACCGGTCGATTCACGACCGCACCGCCAGCGCCGCGATGTCAATCGCGAATCGCAATTCGCCGGTAAGATCTGCTTCGGGCATGGTCAGCACTTCAAATGTTGACTGCGTCAAGGGGTGTCGGGCGCTGCGACAACAGTTCCCGGCCCCCGTTACTATCCGCTGGCGAATTGCGGGAGTCAAACCGCCCCAAGTTCTACAAGTTCTCGCGCTCTCTGGCGGCGAGCAACAAGCGAAATTCGCCGAGATCGCGAAGGCGCCGATCGCCACAGCGTATCGACGCCGCGCACTGCGGGCACAAAAGGGCCCCGAGGTAAGATTGGTGTAAAAATAGGGTGCGCCAGTTTTATCTCGGCGCACCCTATTTTCCGGCGGATCTCCCCGGCAAGCCTATCGGTACCGAAATCGTGCCGCAGGTGTTGGCCGCTACGGCTGACGGCCAATTCGTGTGGATGAAGCCTCAATAAACCCAACCCATTTCTTTTACAGCGCAATCAGCGACGGTTCGGAACAAACATTTGTAACAATCAGCGGCGACGTGGGAAACTGCCGCCAGGGAGGTACAGGAATGCGAAAAACAATAATAACGACGCTACCAGTTCGTTCTCGACTTCCTCTAATGGAACGTATCATCGTTGGAATCCTGCTCATTGCTGTCAGTGGTGCTTTGGGTGCCTGCAAGAAGATAGAGACACCGAAGCCAGTACAGGTAAGTCATGTATCGATCGAGACTCTTAGTTCGTTCGATGTCTGTAATGGGGATGACTGTGTTTATAAGTCCGAAGCGCTCAGAGATCTTTATCAAGTTCAAGATACGTCGGCCAATATAGCTATCCTCCCGAATCTCGCGATAGTCTCCATTATCGGTAGCATAAAATATTCGGACGTTAGCGATTTGTACGCGGTCTTTATCGCGCAAGCGCTCCAGATACAGGAAGGAAAGATCAGCACTTGTCATGCATGTACCCCGATATTGGGGCTAGTGATTTACCAGTACCACAATGGGTGGAAACTTTTTGCGCGAAACGCAACAGTGAAATACTTTGGAGCGTGGGGGACTATCAGTCTCGCAACGAAAGACATTGAACTTGTGTCGAGAGGGACCGAAAAATTTATCATTTCTTTAAAGTCCAGTAGTGGAGGTCAGGGTTTTACTACTGAGACGGTCGATTTAATCAGCGTTGATCCAAATAACAAATTAGTTTCTCCTCCAATCCGGCCCATTGGCCTGGTCGTAACCGCGGAAGAGGATTGTCACAATTCGGCCGGCCAAGGGGAGGATTGGACAGGTGATGTTAAATATGATCTGTCTACGGATCCTCCGATCATTGGTGTCATAAAGAAGTACAGGAAGAACTGCACAAATGAATTTGTGCCAACACACCGCGAAACCTTGAGCTACCAATATGATTGGCACGACGGAAACTATAAGATTGTCGGCAAGTAGTAGGGCTGGGTCTTGGGGCAATTCCCACTGGCCAGCCGAGCCGCGACGACGCTGAGCCCGTGTATCGATATAGCGCGAAGCCATAAATTGGAGGCCCGGGTTCAGCCCGTTCCCCCCACTTTTGGGGCAACCGGTTCCTAGAGGCGAAGCCGTTCATTGCGGCGGAAGCGAAGAAGCGGATGCTGGCCGGTATGCCGATGAGATATGGGGAGCACGTGTTGGCGGCGAGAGACGGGATGGCGAGGGCGGCAAGCAAACAAGGAAGGAATTAGCAATACTTAGTCTGGAACGGAGCGTGCGTACATGAATAGAAAAAGGCGCTCTATCGAGCTCCATACGAGCAGAATTCGTTTCGAAATCTCGAGAGGCCTCCCTATCGGCGATTCGAGTATTCAACGACCCAATGACGCAATTCAAATCCGAAAGCTTCATCATACTCATGATAATCGCTTGGACCTATTTACTTCAGTGCGCTGCGAATATGCGCGATCGCGCAATATGATGGGCGAACTAGAAGAACGAAGCAGGGGCGCACGATGAGAGACACGATCGCGCAGATGGCATTTTCCGCGTATCTATTTCTGATGCCTGTCGCCATCACGGTGTTCGCGATATGTGTGCTGGTGCTTTTGCCGCTGGCCTTCGTCCGACGGACGAGCGGCGGGGCAGCGATTGCTCTGTTCATTGCGTCATATCTCTTTGGCGCAACCATGTGGTTCGCAAGCGCCGCATTCACGTTCTCATACTTCGGATGGGTCGGCCTAATACTTGGATTGGTGTTTTTCGGCTTCGGCGTTTTCCCAATGGCTTTATGGGCTCTATTCGTCGGATTTGGGCAGGCCGCATTGGCTTGGATGCTGATCGGGATGTTTATCGCAACTATTGGGACCCGGCTCATCGGCGCGGCTGCGCTAGCCCGGTCGGGTCGCTCCTAAGCTCAGGGCGCGGCGCCTGTGCTCTCGTCACGTATCGCCACAAGGGACTCGATCCGATGAAGTGTCAAATCTTGCTAATTACGGCGACTCTTTGCGCGTGCACCCAGCAAGCTCCACCCCCGCCGACTTTGGCGCAAGGTCCGCTTTATGAGGCTCATTGCAAAGAACCTTTGCCAGTATTTACGCTCGGTGAACACGAAAATCCAACTAAGGACCAAGAGACCGCGCTTTGCACCTGTATTTGGAACAATCTTGGTGCGTGGGAGCGTAGGACGTCTGAGCAAATGGCTCAAGGAAAAGAATCGGAGATTTCTTGGCTGGATAAAACTGGATTTCCGTCTCGCTTTGGAAAAGCCTTAGAGAAATGCGGTGGCATGAATTTATGACTCGTGCGTCGCTCGCCACGCGTGCCACGGCGACGGAGCGCGCCGGTCGACGACCTGTTCGATGCGCTTGCATGGACGCCACCGACGGTGAGGAAGCGAGAATCAAATGTGCGTGAAGTTGGGAATCATCCTGCATTGAGCTCCGGACAACTGATAGTTAAACGTTAAGTACTCTTAGTCACGCGGAGGATTTGCATTCGCGTACCTTGGATATTAAAGGCAGCGGTTTATGGGTTCACAGATAACAGATCCGATGACAGGTATACCGAAAGTCGGCGATATGTGTGTCTTCCTCGCGGACGACTGGCCCGAATTGCAAAACCTCAGGGTGAGAACAACTGTGACCCTGCGCTTGAAAATTAAAGGAGAAACCTGGGCATTCTGATCGTGATAGGTTTCGTTACTTGGTAACTTGCATCAACGCGGCTTGATTCCCCAGGGCACCATAGAGCCACATATCCTCTCCGGCGAAAATTGCGCCAGTCACCCATATGTCTGAGCCAGCATGTACCGTTTGTCTCGAGAGTTGTTTCAACGAAGGGCCAAGGGAAATGATCACAGCATCATTAATGCGTCTCGTAGAAAAGCTAACTCCCCAAGGGAGTGTGTTTTTTGCAAGTATTTGTTGAGTATCTCTTTCGTCGATCGAATCAACATCCGTGTCCCGACGACTTATTCCAAATATTAGGAGCGAGCCATCGGATTTCTGGAAAAGTCCGCGAGCTTGAGCGTCCCTCGAGTTTTGATCTGAATACAGATTGGAGAATGATCGGTCCTTGCTGAGAGCCCACACGCCAATATGCGTGCCTTTTCCGCATTCTGGAGTCGCATTGCCAACAACCCAAATTGATCCGTCACGTGCGTTCAGTAATCTGGCGACTTGAAGATCTGGTAGCGGCTTTTCCCAGATCTTTGCAAATGTGTCGCGGCTCAGTAGTGTTAAAGCAGAGTGGGTTCCATCATCGCAGGGGGTGAATTGTTGAAATTCGTCTATGTACGGCTTCAGAGGTCCATCGCCGCTTGGACTGGTGACGGCTACGAGCAAGTCATTCCCCAGTGATCCGAGTCCAACGAAACTCGGATTGAACCGCGAAATTGTCTCAAATGCCGTCCGAATTCGCAGCGGATGACCTACCCGAATTTCCGCGATGACGATTCGATCGGCTGGCCAAAGCACTTTTGTATCCGCGTTTCGGGTGTGCAGAACGACCGCGACAAGTGCAGCCTGGGGGCCAATCCGTAATGCGCTTGCGGCATTCGTATCCTCGTCAGCACGAGCGACTTCCCATTCCTGGCGGATGTTCCCTGCATCGTCCACAAATTGGATTGTCGCTGTCGTCGGGATAGGACCGCCACCACGGTAGCCACTCACTAGCGATCCGCCATCCAACCGCAGAGCTATCGAGGAATTGGCAATTAGCGGATCCTCCTTGATCCATTCCACGCTCATATCTTTGCGCATCTTTATCGTCAAAGACGAGTGTCGAGCCCCATGCCGGATATCTCCCATCGCTCTAAGAAGTAATGCTCCAGCACTCTCTTCAATAATTGAAGACACCTCTCCGCCGGTCGTAGTGAGTAGACGGATGGCCCCAATTTGTGCAGATTCCTGGGCGGCGTGGCCTTCGGAAGGTGTTGTCCCATCGCCAAAGACCATGAAGGGCGCCCAAAATCGGGGATGCTCATGCGCCTCGGAGGGTGGGTTTGCGAGGTACTTGCGTTGCGCAAGCGCGAGAGCAACTGCGGGACCGAGCTTATCCGTAACGAGTCCCCGAAACGTTTCTTCCACGATTTGCTTGCTTGCGTCCGATTCGACTGGCCACAGAGTGCCCAACGTGGCAGGGACGCCCGCGATTTGAAACGCCGCTGACAGCCCCGGCGCTTCTGACGCAAACTTTGTAAAATCAACCAATGCGCTGTTGCAGGCAGAGAGTGCTACAAAACGCGCCTTGAGTGGCAAGTCAGCGATTTCAGATGCGGTCAAAAGTCCATCGTTGAATGAGTCGGAGGATGAAGCGGGGGTAAGGGCCAAGGCCGGTTCGGTAAGTCCCGATATGTCTTGCCTCACCAGTCCGTGTGTCGCAAATTCCAAGTACGTGAATCGTTCCAGGGGGAGCCTGCGAAAATCAGCCTCGGTTGCCTGTTCGCCCAGCAGTTGCTCCTGTCGGCCTTGGAAGAACGCCGCAATTCCGGATATTTCGGTGCGCGTATCAGGCAGCTGAGGCAAAGCTGACAGACTGCCGATTCCCACGGCTCCCCTCAGCGCAAACTGGGCAATATCGTGTGCCGAATTTGGCGCACCGGAAAACAGAGGATCTCCTATCCCAAGGAATTCGGGTTTCCGGTCAGCGACCAAACCGGTTGACTGACGGCGCAACGCAACCAGCGTGGACAATGTCGCAACTTGTGAGACCGACGCTTCCTTCGCGAGCCAGGGCCAATCCGCTAAATGCTTGTGTTGCAATTCAGCGGAGGTCCCGCTCGTCAGGAGGGTCGCCAGCGGGACGTTGCCGGGTCCCGGACCGATCCACTCAATCGAATCACCATGACGTAAGCAATCCTCCACGGGCAACAGCAGGGTGTCGTACAGGTGACGCGCGGCTGACACGGGGTATTGACGATCAATTTCTGCTGACGGATCGTTTTGTGAGGTGAGCGACGCCTCGAGGAGACGGATGTCGCGGGCCAGCGCAGGCATATCTTCGGTGGAAGTGCGAAAGCGAACCACGTCCTTTCTGATGCAGAAGTGCCCCACGACGTTTCCCAGCAGAACTGGGGCGCCAACAATAGCTTCATTGTCCCCGATAGACTCCTGAAGGTGCTTCAGCGACGGCGGCGTATCTGCTGAAGCCAGATCGGGTTGTTCTTCGCGCAATCGGATCAATATTCGTCGGATCAATTTTCCGTAGTCCGTGTAGATGTTGCGTCGATTGAAGTCGACGGCGGGCTGCAAAAGTTTTCCGTCTGGGTCAACCGTCGGCTTAGTCGATAGCATGCGGGCGATATCAATTCGCTCTGCAGACTCTCTGCGTGAGCGAAGTCGTAAGAGATCTCTTACATCAGTGCGAATGTCGTCATTGCGCGCCGTTGCAACAAGGCTTAGCGCCTCCGACGAGTAGGATTGAGCGTTGCGTGTGGCCACATCGAGAAGACGGACGACAATGTCGCCGGATTCCGAATCCAGAATCTCGCCTCGAAACCCGCTCGTAGCCAGTGAGAGAACCAATTGATCAAGTGTCCCTCTTCTGGGTAGAAATCCAACGGCGTCTGTAGTTTTCGTCTCCAACCGAAGTATCTCGGGTGCGAGGGCGCGTAATTCGGCCCTACCCCCATTGGGGTTGGCGCTCATTATTGTGATCGCGTGACCAATTTGCTGATACATTTTGACGCGATCCAATAAATCGAGAGGCAACGGAGACGTTATTTCGATTGGCCTCGTTAGCAATGGCAAGTCCTCGGCCGTCGATTGTCCTATGGGCGCGTTTATTAGTGCGCGTACGGCTAGGTAAGACACTTCCGGAAGAGTCTTCAATACACCTCGGGCCCTGATGTCGGAAAGTGCCGCATGTAAGGGATGTTCGTCCAGATGCTTTCTTGCGCAAGCCAAATCATTGTCAAGTATGCAGATTAGGGCCGCCATAGTGACGGCGTCAGCGGTAACGAAATTCTGAACGTCAGGATTGAGGTGCTCGTGCGACAACACCGCCAACGCCCGTTCAATTGCATCTTTCGCCTGCGGAATCATTCCTGCGGCCTCGTAGGCGGTTGCACCGATACGGAGAAGTCGGAAATACTCGAAGGAGTTTGGAGGGAACACATGTTGGCCAACTCTTGCGTTGGTCAAATTCAGCCCAATTGCGCGCTCGTTGTCTCCGAGAAGCAAAAGATCCCCAATTGCGTCGTAAAGCCAGGACGTTGCCTCTCGCAATGACGATTCGGCGTTGTTGATCGACGCCATACTTGCTAGTGCGCGATCTAGACAAAGTCTCGCGGCGTCATGATCCTCAAGGAGTATGTATATTTTGGCCCGCAACAACTGGCGCCGGATGTAATCCCGAGGAGCCCACGGGGCCTCGGGCACGGATTCGGGCCAATTTTTGATCCACGCTTCGGCCCACGATCGGTTGCCACTAAGCCACGCGGCTACTCCAGAATAGTAGGAGCGCTCCAACGCGAAAGGTAGCTTGAGTGAATCTGGGACATCGGTCAGGGAATTGACAAGGCTGTCGTATTTTGGCCAATAATCATTTACACACCGAAAGTCCCATCCTGCGACACAGGTATCGAGCAGATATTCGAGCGCAAGTTTTCCTTGCGCTGATGGCACTGATCCCGCCGCTTTATCCGCGATCGGCTTAAGCGCCTGCACTGCGGCGTCGACTTGTCCCTCGTAGTACATTGTCTTTGCCGCCGTGAGCTCGTCGCTCAAAGTGGCGGCGCGGAGTGGCGGCGCAGTTAGTCCACCATAGATAAGGGCGGACAGGACGACCAATATCCTGATATCTGCTACGCTCACACCACGCGTTACATATTCCAAAATGCCGACCTGGGGTAGCCATGGCCAAAACGGGAAGCTTGATCGTCGCTTTGACGTCTTGCCTCGGACTATTTGCCCTAATTGATTCACACGCTCTCGCTGGTGTGGACGCTGCTTCGTTAGTGGGCTCACCGGTCAATGACCTTCAGGCTGCTCCAAACCAAGTCGATTTGGTCGTCCCCGGTGCGATTGGGAGATTGGGGGTGGCAGCAAAGGCGGGCGAAACCCATGCAAATGATCTTGGCATCTACTCCAAAGCGCTCGACGCATTACCAACCGGCGACGGTCCTCGCTTGCGCGGAGCGCGCGAAGTAGCCATATATGCACAAGTATCACCATCGGTGGTCCTTATCCTAAATGGAGACACACTTGGTAGTGGGACCCTGTTGGACTCTAGTGGGCTTATTGTAACGAACTGGCACGTGGTTGCGCGCGCTACCACAGTAGGCGTGATTTTCAAGCCAGTATCTGAGGGCGCGCAGCTTTCGAAGTCGCAGGTGGTTGAGGGGCGAGTCATTCGCTTCGATCAGGTGACTGATCTCGCACTAGTTCAGGTCCCTTTCATCCCACCGCAGGCACACCCTGCGCGCATTGCTGCCGCTACCGGGTTGCAAGTTGGCGACGATGTCCACGCCATTGGGCACCCGACAGGCGAAGCCTGGACATATACGCGGGGAATTGTCAGCCAAATCCGTCGTGACTACAAATGGAATACCGAGGAACACCTACAGCACCGCGCCGATGTCGTACAAACACAGACGCCGATCAACCCTGGGAATTCTGGCGGTCCGCTGCTAAATAATGACGGAGAAATCGTAGGCGTTAATAGCTTTAAAGGCGAAGGCGAGGGTCTGAATTTCGCCGTCGCGTCAAACGCTGTTACGGCGATCGTAAACGCACAGACAAATAGGACGGCCTTGGCCGTGCCAGCCGCTGTCAAGGTGAGTGCTGCAAAGAAATGTGGGCCAAAGCTTGTCAAGAAGTGGCAAACGACGGATCCCCCGGGTACTGCGGCGTCGTACGATGCGGATTGCACCGGTGTCGTCGACATGATAGTTAACCTTCCGGATGATCTAAGCCAACCAGCGGTGGCTATGTTTGATACAAAACATAAGGGCAAGATCGATACGATGATCTTCTATAAGGATCGCGAACATCCGGACTACGCGCTCTACGATACAACTGGCGCGGGGAAGCCCGACCTAATCGGATATTTTCACAATAACGAGAATGATCCGTATCGAATTGAGAAGTACTCACCCTGAGGTTCCGTCGGAGCAACGGAGACAATGTCATTTCCACAGCGTGGCACTCAACCGTAACTAAAATGAATACGTGAAATGAAACGCGTCTTTCTGTTGGCAATTGTGGCGACGCTATTGGCATTGCCGGCTGGTACGGCGAATATTGCCACCGCCGAAGATCAAGGAAGTAATTTCGTACAGATACTCAAGGCTTCCAAATCAGTGCGAACTAACTCGTCATTGTTCGGACGACAGGAATCAAGCGGCGCATGCTGTAAGATTTGCAGGCAAGGAAAAGCTTGCGGTGACACTTGCATTTCGCAGGATAAGACTTGCCGTGTTGGGCCGGGATGCGCTTGCGACGGATAGATCGGGCTGCCGCATGGCGAAATTGGGAAGATTGGGCGGCGCTGCGGGCGAAGAGTGCCCCAATTTTCGATCTGATTCCGACGGGAACGATCGCGAAGTAATTTCTAAGGACATTTGATCGGACATCTTTTATCTAATTAATGTCAATTGTCAGCGTTAAGTCGCCGACTTAAGGATCCTCTGCTGACAGGGAAACAATTTTCGCGAATTTCGGGCAATCGCATGCCGATATTTGTGCATTGCACGATACGCATAATATTCCAATAAGCCCGAGTTACCATAATGCGTATTATGCGAATAAGTCCATGATTATAATGATATTTTCGAGTCAATTATAGCAAATAGAGCGGCGTGTTGCACGACACGGATCAAGGGACAGTTAATCTCGGGCTGTTCAGATGGAATTTCCTCCAATCGTGTCTCTCACGATCGGCGATCAATCATTGATCTGTATTTCCTTCGAGGACATCAATTAGGCGTTCCGTCCTCTCATACATCTCATCGAATGTAATTATTTCGACGTCCGATTGTTGCCCGCGAAATAACTCAAACGCTTGCCGTTTGGTTTTGGTGTCAAGTTCGTGCCTTAAGTGTCCAATGAGGACCACGCAACGGGGGTTAAACGATTCGAGACCTGGTTGATGTCGGAGCAGCGTATCTCGTTCGTCCACGAGGGACTGTCGATAGGTGAGAATCTGTTGGATTGCACCAGTCAGTTCAGTTGAAATGTTGTATACACCCGCCCGATATTCGGCTCCAAGCATCAACGTCTTGGGAGTCTTTATTTCTACTAATCCTACTCCCCGTGAAACAGCGTTCTTGAATAGGAAGTCCACAATGTGGCCGCCAGTATTCGATATGCTTTTTCCTCCAACATATGCCTTTTCTTGAATTACCACGATGGGAACCGAGAATATCTGTTCAAGCACAAATGTTTGGGAAGACAGGAGACTCTGCCATACGGCTTCGTCACCGGTGTCTCTATTTTTACGCCACGTTATCAGGGCTTTCTTTAGTTCAGTTATTCCTAGAGCGGCATTCAGATTTCGTAGACTATTTGGTTCAAGCGCCTGCAGACGGTCAAAAAGGAGCCTGAAATTATCTGCGCTGCTAGCCCATTGAATGAGTCTCGCGATTCCCGACACACCAAGGGACTCCGTTCCCGAAAGCACGCCCGAAAACTCGTCGTCAGTCATTTTGGAGAGCGACTCTAAAGTCTGATTTGCTCGGATGTACTTGGTTTTCCCAATCGGAATCCCAGCGTTACGGTGTAGTTCATATAAGCCAGTCAATTCAGTAAATAGCGTTAACACTTCCGATGAATGCAATTCGAGCCGATACTCATCACTGGCCTTCAGGGTTCCAAGTGATGCCGCTGGCATGTCCTCCCATGTCTGGGATTTTGTCTTCCGTTGATAAATGAAGGTTCCCTTCACGCTCGCTGCTGCATCGGCATCGTTCTGCACAAGCATGGGTCGGAAAACAAGACGGACTTGTTGCTTCTCTCGCAGAACAATGTCATCGGTGGTTGCCGACCGCGATGACGTCGATTGAACCGTGCGTATTTCCATAGGACGGAACCTATCAGAACGGCTCAACGTCGGGCGATTCTCTGCCTACCCGAATTCCAACTTCGTCCGCCAGCCGTCGGCGATCCGGATCAGTCATGCCGTCGAGCGATATGCGTGGCTGAGTACGGTACTTTGCAATCCACCATGAATGGGGCATCACGGGCCGACGGCGAAGTCCAGACTCGATCTCAGCATCGAGCAGCTCGATCGACGCGCATGTGCCGAGGGCCACGCCGTCGTTGCCACAAGTAATATAGGGCCCGTCGCCCGACAGGATGCCCTCAAACTGCCGACCGCCAATGACCGCGACGTAGAATACGCATCTGCTCACGACGGTCTCCCGGTTTGCCCGAACACGGTAAAGTGAAACTTATCACATCGGGCGCGGCCTGCGATCCGACCTGCTGAGCCGATGAGGCGTCAGAGCATTCCGAGCTCGGCCAAAAATGTTGAGATCTCCATTTTTCGCAGAGCGGGGGATGATCTAGCCCTCGACATAGCTCGCGGAGTCACCATGTCGGTCATTTCGGCAACAACGAATACCCCCGCGGCTTCCGCGGCTCAAACGGCCGCAACACGCACTGCTTTTTCCCACACTTCGAACACCGCATCCGCCTGGCCACATCCACCAGCCTTGCGTCCCACCCACACAAGCGCGCCAATGTATGCGGCTCCGCCGTGCGCTCGTGGCCACAGGCCCCGCATTTTATCGCCAGAGAATAGACGCCAAATTCGTCGCTCAGCTTGTCAACGTGAAATCCGCGCGGCATGCCGCGAATTGTTACGGAACCTCACAGGGAACGTCCATCCAGTACTCGGCTCGAGGCAACACTGTATAAGGCGGTATCGCGAAAGCTCCCGGAATCGGCAGCTCAGCCCTGCACCCATCCCGCGCCAACCGAATCCTATGTCCGGAAACGGTCGGCGATAGGATTCAGCGACGGCCCACCGGCTATTTCGTGTCCCCGCTCTCGTACGTCACATAGTATTTCTTGTAGCCCGGCGTCGACCAATGACCCTTCCAGCCTTTGGGAATTGCGGCGCCTTCTCCGGCGCGAACCTCGAGAACCGAACCGTCGGCCGAAGTCAGCTTGACGCTACCCTCAATGAAGAACATAAACTCGTCGTCCGGATAGCTCTCAATGTCTTGTTCCGAGGGACCAGCATCGTACAGTCCGGATTCCATCTTGCCGTCCTTCGACCTCGCCAACGTGACATCCGTTGTTGGACCGTCCGGACCATTATCTTTGACCGCCGTCTTCCTCGTGAATATCGGGCCCCGCGCCGCCGCCGCGGTCACCTTAACCGGCTTGGTCGATACAAGCGGAATGCCAGGCGGCGCCGCGGCAAAACTTGGCCCACCGAAAAGGCACACGATGGCAAGGATCATGAATCTATGCATTTGTAGCTCCGTCGAATTACTTGAGATGGAATCGCATCATATCTGAGCCGCGAACTCATCGACTGGCGTCCCGCCAGTTACTTCGGCACCACGATATACCCATCCGCCAACGCGCCAAAGATCTCATTCCTCCCTTCGCTCCCGAAGGCCGCGACTTCCATGCCGCGGCATTCACCGACATGCGGCTCACCTTGCCCTTCTCCAGCCTCGGCGACCGAGAGGCCTGACTCCGGTTCGCCTCTCGGGATCTCGGGCATTCTGCATTTGCGGATGACAATTCAACAACTCGAGCTTCGATCGACGCGGCGGTTGACAATGAGCGCAATATTTTCCGACGCGTCGCTCTTGAAATCTCCTCGGCCACCTCCACTGCCTCAACACGGTCCATGGCGATAACGCCTAGGCCCTATCGACTCCGTTCTAGTATGTAGGGAGATCCTGGTATATGGCTAAGCACGATGAATATTTTGTAGAGCCGCGCGACGACGGACGCTGAAACGTCAAAAAGCCGCACGCGGAAAGAGCTAGTGCGATCACAAACACTCAGCAACAGGCCATTGCGCAGGCTCGGCAATTCGCACCTGAGGGTGATATCAAAGTGAAGGGTAAAGACGGTCGATTCCGTAAACTTTGAAGGGTTCAATGGAAGGATCGGCCCGGGGTTGTGACTTGCTGACGCGGAGCCTATGTCCGAGCTGATTGAATATTCTCTGTCTCGCGGAGCGAGTTCTGAACGCGGTATCGCTATTCCGTCGATTGATCCCCCCCCTCCGCATACGCCCTCACAAAGCACAACATATTCACCAACTTGAGCTGCTCGATCGTATTACACGACGCTTCCAACAGCTTCGGACTCGCCACCACCACCGCCAGGCACTTGGCTCGCGACACCGCGACATTCAACCGGTTCCGACTATACAAAAAGTCCATGCCCCGCGAGATATCCTCCGCGGTCGACGTGGTCATCGACACCAGCACCACCGCAGCTTCCTGCCCCTGGAACTTATCTACGGTCCCGACCCGAGCATCGGCGGGGAGCACGGTCTTCAAATGATTCACTTGCATGTTGTACGGGGTAACGACCAGGATATCCTCCGGACCAATAGGTGCTTCGACGCCCTCGCGGTTGACCCACCGTTGCTTGATTAAACTCGCATAAAGATCGCGTATCCGTACGCCCTCAGGTTCACTCTTCTGACCGCAGCCCTCATGCGCGACCGGCACCCAGGCAATCCCCGACGGCCGTAGCGCCGCATCGGCATTCGGTCCCAGCACGAGCCGCTGAATCTTGTTGCCATCCTCCGCCTTCAGACGCCCGTCGTACACTGCCTCGGAAATGAACTCACACACATCCGGATGCATGCGCCGCGTGACCGGCAAGAAAATCCCCCGCTCCGGCGGTGCAGTGGCGATATCGCCTAACAGAAATTCCAGCGCCGACTTGCCGGAATCCCCGGGATGCACCCCCTGCGCCGGCTGCGATAACTGCATCTGATCCCCGACCAGCACAATGTTGCGCGCACTTAAGGCCATCGCAACCACATTCGCCAGCGACACCTGGCCGGCTTCGTCAATAAACAAATAATCGAACGACTGATCGAATTCTGGACGCGCGAACAGCCAGGCGGTACCTCCGACCAAGTCATAATGCCCGTCGCTGATGTCCTCGTTCTTCATGACATCGACGATCATTCCGCCGTTGAGCTGATGATCATCATCCGAGCATTTCTTCGCCCCGCGAAACACCAGTCGGCGGTTGACCGCCTGGCGTTCGACCTCCATCAGTAAGTTGTTAATCGCCTTGTGGGAGTTCGACGCCACACCTATCCGTTGACCCTGCGCCAATAGATCCGCGATTGCCCGAGCTGACAGATACGTCTTGCCCGTCCCTGGCGGCCCTTGCACGAGCATGTAACTCTCATCGAGCCGCGAAATCGCAGAACTTGCCCCTTGCAGGACATCAACGCCTTCCGGAATGATCGGTTGGCCAGCCTCGAGATTGCGAATCCGCGGGTATTGACGCCTAAGGATCGATCGAATCGCCGCGTAGTCCTCCGCGCCGTCGATCACCGATTCGGCATAACGATAAATCGCCTCACGCAGCACGACCGAATCGATCGGCCCGCTGGGAATGAGCGAAAAAGTCGCCTCGAAAGGCTCAGCCTTCGCACCGATTTTGAGGGCGATCTGTCCGGCATCCTCGTCCAGACAGACGATCTCTCCCGCATCTTGCAGCGTCTCGGCACGCTTCGGACGATCGCCCACACGGATTTTGAAGTCCTGCGGAGGAAACCGAAACGTATGCACGATGGAGCGCTTGACCGGATATGGCGGCGCCGTTGGATCAGGGCGCAGACCCCCGATGCATTCCGCATCATCGATCAGCTCGTCTTCCGACATCTCCTGGCGGTGAAACATCGCCCACCAAGCGGGCTTGGCCTCGCGCCGATGGAATTCCAGGAGCTGCCCCACCAGCTCCCGAAACGACTGCTCACTCTCGGGCGCTTCACGCAACTGCGCCTGTACCTCAGTCGAGCGACGCTCCGCCTCGAGCCGCTTCGCGTCCCGCTCTTGATCAGCGTCGTCGTCAACGCCACCTTGATACCACTCGGTCTCAGACGGCCGCAACGTCAGTAGCCAGTCGCGCAACTTCCAGGTCGAAAGGCAATCGAACTCGTTGTATTCCGCGATCTCCGCCAGCAGCTCCGGCTTACCTAACTGCCGCCATTGCTCATACACGATGACGCTCGCGCCCGCATCCTTGACGTCACCGCTTCGAGCTTCCATATAAAAGACTTCAAGGTTCTTGATCGAATAGCTCGGTTCCGACACGCGAATCGACTCCCGCACCACCTGATACAGGTCGACCAGCTTGCCGGCACGCAATAGGTGATCCACCTCGTTCTCGCGCGTGCCGTGCAGCATGGCGAGTCGCTTCAGTGCGCTCTCTTCGTAGGATGCGTAGTGATAGATATGAGCGTTCGGGAATCGCTTGAGCTGGGCACCGATGAAATCCATGGCCTGCTCGAACGCTGCCTTCTCTTCGGCTTTGGTGTGTCCCCAAAACGGAGTGAACCGCGGGATCCCGCTCACCGTGTCGACGAATCCGAACAAGTACTCGAGACCCCCGTCAAACAACGGATCCCCTTCCATATCAAAGAACAGATCCCCCGGATCGGGCCGCGGCAGCCGCGCACAGCCCTTCCCCGGTATCGGATCCAGGACCTCGTAGCGATTTTTCCCATCGGCACGCTTCGCCACCTGCAATGCCGCCTGCGCCCGAATCCGCTTGAGGACTTCCGGCTGCATTCCGCTAATGCGCTGGCCGGCGGCTGACCTGGCGAGAGCCGCCATCGTCTGGATACCAGCGTCATTCAGCTTGTCCCGCTGGCTTCGCGTGATACCCGCCACCAGGCTCAAATGATCCGTCTTTCCCCACTCCTGCTCGCACCGCTCGCTCCACCGGCAGTTTGCGCAATGACTACAGGGCTCGCCGACCGACATAGCCGGCAGGTCGTCCGCGAACGCCTCCAAGCTTTCCCGCGCCACCTCCGAGTAATAGTGCACATCAGCCGTGCGCACGCTCACCACGCTGCCGTCGCCTACGACGATATGCATAACCCGCGGTAACCGCCCCTGCTCGCCTGCTACCAGTCTCGAATACACCGCCAACTGCAGCGCATGTTTGGGCTTCGCGCTGCTCGAGAGCTTCGTATCGATGGGCTCGTAGTAAAAGTCCCCGAGTGTGGAATCTCCGGGAACCCGCGCGAGAAAGTCCGCATAGCCATGCCATCGCCCGTCCTGGAGGGCTCCCTGATAGATGACATCAACGCCCGCCGACATTGCCTCCCGTGTCCGCCTGACACGATCAACGTTCGAGCCGTTTGCGGTCAGATCAACCACCTGACGCCCGCCGGCACGAAGCGACTCAAGATAGCGTCGTTCATGGGCCAAGCCCTTCGCCTGCAACAGCGCCAAAAAAGAATCATCGGGCGCCGTAGGCGCCGGATTGGTGAGATCCAAGACATCAAGGAACGTCGAATGCCGGCAACCCAAGAAGTTGACCAGATCGGTCGCCGAGAACGTGAGTGTCTGATTAAAATTGCGCATCCCGCGCTCCCTAAAAAACTGCCGCGTCGATCGACCCTAGCGTCGGTAGTGTAGTTTCTCGCTCCAGCCGGCGTAAGTCGGAGGAGCGAGATTGGGAAAACCAATTTATTTCCGCAAGGTAATCGACTAGGGGATCGCCGCCCGTCCGCGAAGACATCACGGCCACATCGGCGACACCGCGGCTTTCAATGCGCGTTGCTCGCGCACATTGATCCTCGGCATGAATTCGACGCCCGTATGCTTCTCAATCCAATCGATGGACGTGATGTAGGACTCCAATCGATAGGGCCTCTTGAAGTCCGTGTTCGGCAGGACAAAGGCATTCGCTTTCCACACAGATTGATCCTGCACCACGATGATCTTGTAAAAGTACACGGGTACCGCCACCGCGTGCTCGCCAATCGTCCGGCGCTCACAGGTCCCCTCGCTCTTGATCGGTGGCAACTGGGTTGGTTTGCAACGAATGGGGCCCGTCCATTCGTACGCATGCCCGTACCGAAACACCCAGTCTCGAGTCTTATCCTCCAGCCTCTTCCAAATCCCCCGATTCAACGAGGGCCGCTGCGGCGCCATATTCGACATGTAAAAGGTCTGATCCTTCAAATCCGGATCTACGGTTTGATTTCCGGCTGGCGCCTGATGGCCCCGGTCATAGCCCGAGCCCACATAGTCTTTGGGATAGGCCCTCGGTCCTTTCAGGTCCGGATCCGCCTTAAACCGATTGGATCGGGCAAGATGCCCCCCCAGTTGATCCGCCGCCACGCTTTCACAGACCCACAGAGGAATCTTATCGACCGAACTGTGTTCGAGCACGTAACCCTGCCGAGCGATCAATTCTGTTGACCCGATGGCCTCCGCCGTGTCCACCGGTAACCCACCGTAGCAACTCGCATTAATGAGCGACTGTTGTTGCGAATCGAGCGCTCCAAATCGATCCGCCGCCGGTTGACCGCCACCTAACGCAGGGCGCTTGAGCCCAGGGGTCGTCGAACAACCCTGAATAACGAGACAAATGCCGAGTAGGCTGACTAATAGTCGATGACGCACGCGAGATACCCAATACCGATCCGGCGCGCAGCGTGGCACAACCGCGGCCCTCATTCCAATGGAGGAGAAGACACAGCATTCGGGGCACCGTAGGAGACATCGACACCGGGTCGCCGCACGGAAACACCAGCGCGCTCTAATTCCTCGAGCAGCACCCGCGAATAAAGCGACTCGTCGAGATAGAAGACCGCCGATTCAAGCCGCTTTGCGTTCGAGCTCGCAGCGGAGTGCTTCCTCGATCTGTTGCGGCGAGGCGTCATAGTCCTCTGCGAGTTGGCTTAGCGTATCGCCGGCCTTGACGCGATCCGCCAAAACCGCGGTTGGCACGGAACGTCCGGTCAGAACCGGCCGCCCAAAGGCAATCTCCGGATCGACGACCACCGGAGACGGTTGATCACGAATACTGTCGTGACGCGTGAATAAGAATAGCCGAACGGGGACACCCTTCGAGTCGCGCTCGATGCGCTTTAAGTGATCGCGGATAATCTCCGCCAATTCCGTCTGCCCTTCTTGCGTGACGTTGATTCGCGAGCCCAGCTTTTCCAGGAACAAATCCACACCATCGGTTTGAAACTCCTACTCAGCGAGCGGCCGATTTGTGCCCAATTTCTTACTGACAAACGCCATTGCTGGGCGAACCTTCGATAACGGGATGTGATGCTGACGACGAATAGCCGCCAGAACATGCGCCTCAACAAAATTCAAAAATGATAATGCGCGCCGATCATTGGCATCCAACTTAATCAGAGGCTGAAACCGCCGGGTTTTTGCCATCGGCACGAAATCCCTGCCCCAAACACCACGCCCGAAGGGTGCTCAACGGCAGGCTCAAGTGATGAGCCGCCTCGACGAACGGATACGCCGGGTCGACATAATCGTCTTGGCGCTTCGTTTAGTCATGCTTACTGTTATCCCACCCGGACATTCGCGATGCTCGCATCAACCATTCCCGGTAACTTTCATTTTAGCAGTTATTCAAAAAATCGCCCGCGAACTCCTCTAATATCACCGCCTCAACGTCCCCCCAACGTCGAACCGCCAAAACGGTTGCCCCAGAATGGGTACGACATTCGCGATCAGCGACAGCTGCGCCATCCGTTCGGGAAACGTCGCGATCAAGGTTCCCGAGTACCGCTGATTGAACTTCCCGTACTGACAACTATTCAGCGAGACATCCAGATTGAACAGCCGCGGCGTCACTCCCGGCGACCATACACCCAAGACCTGGCAGCCATTATCCGGACTTGATCCCGTGACTTTTCCGTCCGCACTAAAGGTCAACACGAGCGGTGCTACCGAGTGAGCCTCCGCCACCCGCACACCGTTTACGCCCGCCTGAAATTGAGTCTGGCCCCGCCAATCACCAATCACTGTGGGTGCTGCCGATATCGTCGTTCCGCCCGCCGCGCCCGGACCGGTAACTGCCGGGTCGGCCGCCGGTGCGCCCGTGCTATCGCACGCACGGTCCGTATATACCGTCTTCCCGTCCTTTGTACATTTGAAAATTGGCGTCGCCGCCATCACGGGAGCCGCCATTACCACAACTGTAATCAACCATGCGGACCCCAAGTATCGGGACACCACCCACATCAATGATCCCCCATAGTTCCCATTCTTCACACGCCCAATTAACAAGCGACTTCGTGGCATATTACGCATCCATGGACTCGATGATAGTACGCCGCCGCCGATTATTGGCCCTTGTATTCATGAGCACATTCTTCTTCATAGGATGTACCAAGTCCCAATGCGAAAACGATGTGCTTCGCGGCTTGCCTTCGCCGGATGGCACGGACATCGCCTTTGTGTTCCGCCGCAGCTGCGGTGCCACAACGGGATGGAGTACCCAGGTATCAGTGATGAATATGCACCGCTCCCTAAAGAACGAGGCCGGGAACGTCCTGGTGATCGGCGGAGACCAATCTGTGCACGTAACCTGGCTAGGTCCCAAACGGCTTCTCGTTACGGATTTCAAGGAGCCGATTTACCACCGTAACTCGTCGGTGGACTCCGTTGCGATTGAGTTTCGACCCGCACCCCAACACTAAGCGGCGCCCATCACCCCATCCTTACAATTTGCCGGCACTTCGGAAATCGCGAACACCCCCAGAACGAACCACCGGCATTACTCCCCTTCTTCGCCGTCCGAAGAACCATCGGACTCTTGCACGTCGGGCACACCTGCAGCTCCGTCGTCGGTTGGCCACTGACTTTGGCAAACTTGAGCGCGCGATCGACCGCCTCGCCATCTTTCAACAGCGCATCAAGCCCCTTACCGTCGATCAACTCGATATTCCTTCCCGCAGCAAATTCCTTCGCATCCTTCGTGAACGTTCCCGACGTCACTACATAACCGCCGGCGACCCGCTCCGCCGCCATGACCCCATACAACTCTCGCACCACCGACACGCCGACCTGCTGAGCGCGCCACTGCTTACACTGCACCAGAAACCGCTCATGACCCCGCGCTATCACCAGATCGACCCCACCATCCGGACCGGCGCCCCCACGCTCGGTCACCTGGAATCCCCGATGCCTAAACCCCTCCCCGACCAGCGTCTCGAATTCCTGCCAGCTCAAGCTCGCAACATCGACCTTCGGATCGTTTCGTACGCCATCGAACAATGCCTTCGATCCCGATCGCTTGACGTAGGACACAACCGCGCCGATCAAAAAGCCTGATGCCAAGACATATTGAAAAATTGTGGCGCCGATATGGATCCCTTGGTGGATC
>Ga0326728_10009164_pt1 | contig 23999 bp, 24 predicted proteins | sample MB3enrmetagenome_FD_207602 | JGI IMG/M metagenome (GOLD analysis project Ga0326728, IMG submission 207602) | Lab enriched peat soil microbial communities from McLean, Ithaca, NY, United States - MB31MN | ecosystem: Environmental > Terrestrial > Soil > Wetlands > Peat | place: USA: New York... | reverse complement strand
GGTTCTCCCACGGTATGATGAACGCGTACTCCTTGCCAGTCAGCGAGACCACGGTTGCGTTGGCGGTCACGGACACCTCGTTCGTGACCAGGGTGGGAGACGAGTAGGATACCAGGGTCCCGTCCTGCGTGACGGCCGTCATCTGGACGGTCACGTCGCTGCCTACGTCGACGAACGGCTCTGTCCAGATGCCGATGCTGCCCGAGGCGTTCACCATCTCGTCGGTCGCGTTCCCGTAACGCACGTCGAGCTGGACGGGGAGTATGATGTCGGCCATCGCGCTAGAGCTCACGTTCTGCGCCTGCAGGTCCTGGGCCAGGGAGAAGACATCATCGCGGGTGCTGACGTTGATGAGGTATCCCGAAGCGCCGCCGGTTATGGCTTTGACGCGGTCGTCGCTGCGCAGGGCGCTGACGAGCGAATCCGGCATGCTCGGGACTATGAGTATGGGCTCGTATGTCCTTATGGTGGCGTTGAATTCCGTGGTTCCGGAGAGCGTGCTGCCGGTGAGCGCGGCCTGGCCGGAGTTGTTCGCGAGGAACTGCATGCCGTAGAACAGGCTGCCGAGCATTACGATGCATCCTATTATGGTGTAGATTTTCTTCTGTTGCTCATCCATTCGTCATCCCTGCGCGTTACATTAGGAATAGGCAAATTTTAAAAACATGAACCGCGCTTTCCTTGTCGGTTCCATGTGCGACATCTGCGAGAAGGCCAAGGGGTCGGACGAGTATAAGGTCTTATTGGACAAGATGCTCGAGGACGACAAGGCGAGGCTGGAGTTCTCCAGGGAGATGGTCGAGACCATCCGGCCCATCGCCAGAGGCCTGCTCGCGAGCGTCAAATGGCCGGTCAAGCTCGTGTTCCCGATGTTCGAGGCCCGGGCGCCCATGTCCGTGCCGCAGAACTATTTCCAGCCAATCATGATCGACGGCGAGCGCCTGGGCAACATGTTCAGCCACGGCTCCATGCGATCGCTCTTCTTCTGGGGCGAGAACCTGGTGGTGTTCTCCAAATCCGTGAACCACCGCGAGGGCAAGGAGTTCTTCACGTCCTTCGTGCTCGCCCATTTCGCGCCCGGGGAGTTCAGTACCGTCGTGGACGGGGAGAACGTCACGATAAAGGTCGACATGGAGAAGTCGTTCAGGAACCTGCTCAGCGGCGGGCTCGAGAGGAGGCGCATCGCGTTCAACTTCACTAACAGCGAGGTGAGGAACAGGATAGTCACCAAGGAGCAGGTGATGACGTCCTCGCAGTTCAAGAGCGTCTACGGCAAGTACGGGGGCGCGACGCTCAAGAGCGCGTCCATAGACATGGAGGGCTATGCCATAACCGTGCCCCATTTCTCCCCCCATCCGTACATGCTCCAGCTCAAGGAGAGGTTCGGCTACGAGTCCAACAGGCAGTTCCAGGAGAACGTGATGAAGGACTACTTTTTGAAGCATTTGAAATGAGCGAAAAGGGGTGGGCTTTGGCCTGGCAGCGCTCCGGACGTTAAGCCGAGCGCAGCGGTGGGGGTATACTCTCTTCAGATGGATCTTGTCCCACGCGCCATATGGCAGTAAGAGAAGGATACTCCGGGAAATGCCTTTCAGCGTTTCTACGCGCGGCGAAGAAATAACCGGCAGCCTGCTGCAAGAAGTCGTCAGGACTGCTTTCGAGCGGCTTAAGTCTGGGGATGGATTCCGTAAGTTCCGGAAGCATGGCCTCGACGGTTGCCAGCGTGCTGAGCACGCGCATTTTGGCGGCCCGGTCCACGGACGCGGGATCCGTGACGTCCGCCACGAGCGCCGAAACGAGGCTGGCGATATGGGAGCGATTGTACCGGAACTCCGCCTCGCAAACCAGGTATGTCAACACGCATTTAAGCTCTTCAAGCGTCTCCATGTGCTCGCTTCCGGGCTTGGTTTCGAAGTAAGGCGGTACGCGATAAGCCCGTTCTAGCATCAGCGGCGCGTTCTTTATGTCAATCTTCGGATCTGGGAGCCTTTCCCGGTCTTTCTCAGAAGCGTATGTGTCTCCGCTTATGATGCCCAGCACGTAGGCGGCGTAAAGGGGGTCCACGCGGTATTCCGAGACCTGGCCTTCGAAGAAATGATGATCCTTGATGAAGTGGACGAGCATCTCTCCGACCTGCAGCTCTTTGCCCAGAGACGTGTTCGTGATACGGAACGTGTCTGATGTGGAAAAGCCATCACAACCGATTTGGAAGCGGCACGACATGCTCCCTCTGCTTCGTTTGAGTTTGAGGCTGAACTGCCCTATGTTCTCCGGCTCATAGATGCTCGAGGAGTCAAGCCGCTCTTTCCGGGCGCGATATGCGCCGATAAGTCCTCGTAATTTATCCGCTACGTCTTCAGGCGTTCTCCCGACCCGCCTCAGGGTCTCGACATCGTATTGGGAACTGGGTAGTAAGCCTTCGGTCAGCCCCAGCATCCTGCTGATGGTCGACGGGGCTGCGCGGGCGCGCAACGCGGTCTCCAGCTGCCTCAATTCGGTCCTGTTGAATTCACGGACCTTCAGATTCCTGCAAACGGGCTCATCCATGATATGATTGTATAGCGTCTTATTTATAAACATTAATGTATAGCTTGAGAAACAATATGCCGGATGGCCCGCCGACCTGGCACCATGCAGGCGTCCGTGCTCATGAACCGGAGCATGAAGCCGCCGCCCAGCAACGCATCCCCGAGCCGGCTATTCGTCCAACAGGCAGTTCCAGGAGAATCTGATGAAGGACTACTTTTTGAAGCACCTGAAGCCTGGCAAAGGTTTATAAAGTGTTAAAATGAGACAATAAAAGGGAATATTTAAATATGTGGAATGGGTAATCATATCATGGTAAGCAAGGCCGAAGTACAGCGGATCAGGGACGCGGTGAAGGGACGATACGGTGAGCGGAGCCTTTCCCGGCGCGCAGTGGAGCTGGCACGGGATAAGAACAACAGATATTTCGCCGGGCAGCTGCATCTGGACTCCTTGACCGGAGATGCGAAAAAACCCCATAGAAGCAGGTCTCCTGAATCGTTCTGATGCTAATAGCCGAAAAGACCGCCCCTCTCAGACATTCATCGTCCTGACTTGTATATTCTTATCGATCCTCTTCTTCAACGAGCTGATGAAGCCGTCCACGTCCTCGGGTGTGAACGCATAGGAGTTCGTTCCGATCCCGGCGGGAGATTTCTGGGCCGTGTGGACCATAACCTTTCCCTTTTCCGGAACCAGCACGGTGCCCCAGTTGATTATGAAGTACCTGTTCAGCTTATACTCCATGACCTGGCCGAAGTTCCGTGTCGCTTTGCCGTATAGAAGCAGGTCGACCCCGGTTATCTCGCTGAACACCGGCCTTTTTCCCGGGACTCCGAACACGCAATTGGCCGGATCCGGATCGATCTGGTTGTCCCCCATGACGTATTTGAGCCTTTTCCAACAGCTCCTTCTCGTCCTCTCCGTGTTCGCCACCCAGATGATCGCGAGGGCCAGTAATAAAGGGGCGACATGGTCGTAAAGCAGACTTGCCCATGTCCAGGGCAGGATTATCGCGACGATGATGAGGAACAATCCGAAAATCGCGCCAATGACGTATTCGCAGTAGAGCAGGATTATGTTGGATGCCTTGTCCTTGTCAGGATCCAGCGCTTTGAACTCGTCCATTTGCTGATTCAGCCAGGATGAGATTAAAAACTTATTCGTGTGGAGCGCTTTTGCCCGGAAAAGCCAGAGCTGCTGCCATGGCACAATCTCCAGGCTATTTTCTATCTTCCAGCATCGAGAAGAAGTTCAGGAGCGGCGATAGGTTCTTTTCATAGTCGGCCGGCGTGGCATGCGCGATTCTCCTTCTCGCCTCTGCCTCCCCGATCCACATGTCGACGAACTCCCTCGTTCCATTATAAGCCCACCCTAGATCCGCCCGTCCCAGCTCGAGGTCCTGGTCATGATAATCGGGATGGAACTGGACGCCCAATATCCGGGTTCCTGGGATTTGAAGCGCTTCGATGCAGTGCTCGCTCGTCGCAAGAGGCGTTACGTGCCTGCTGCTGACCACCGCGAACATATGGTGCTTTATCGCCATGTGCTCCTGCGGGACGCCGAGGAAAAGGGGGTGCCGAGACCCTTCCTCGGTCAGTCTGATCTTTTCGAATCCGAACTGGGATTGTGAAAGCCTGACTACGTTCTCACCAACGACCCTGCCGATCATCTGGAACCCGTAGCAGATGCCGAACAATGCCAGGTTGTTCTTTGCGCAAAATTCGATGAATTCCAGAACCGTGGCGCCCGTCGGAATGCCGTCGAAATGGTCGCAGCTCGGTACTGGGGAGAGCATCGAGCCGTTGATCACCGCTGCTCCTGCCCTCAGCGCTTCTTGTTTCAGTTTTCTGACTCCAGGCTCGTCCAGCAGGTGCGTCCGGGTAAGCTCCACCCCGTGCCTTCTCGCCAGGGGGACTATGGTCCTCCTGCCGTAATCGTTCTCGGATAAATTCCCGTGGGATATGGAAACCGCGCAATCGAGAAAGGCGAGCCTCTTTGTCATAGATAAAGGTTTATCATGAGAAACAATTAAAAACAGGGCTTGCAAAGCCATCTACATGATTGGTTACGAATTCGAATTCTTCGTAGTCGACCGGAAGACTCTCAGGCCGATACGGGGCAATGTGTTCGACGCCGTGCACAAGGCCCTCGCGGCCAAAGGCTGGAAGAATCACTACGATCACATCAGCAACGGGCTGGACTATTCGAAGAAGGGCGGCATCGCGCTCAAGACCGACGTCGTGCTCCACATCTTCGAGCTGAACATGCCTCCCTGCGACACCGTTGGCGAGGCCGACGCGCAATTCAATGAGGTCCTTGGTGAGATAGACGCGGAATTGGCCAAAGCCGGTTGCAAGGCCCTGATGGTGGGAGGGTTCCCGGCGAAGATAGACTATTGCGAAAGGACCAGGGGAAACGACGCAATCGCCTACGACATAAAGCTCGGAGAGACCGTTGCGGATTGGTACGTCATAGCCGGGGACCATATCTGGCTCGACGTGGAAAAAGACCGGATGCTGAGGACGATGGATGTCTTCAACCGCCTGAGCGGCATCCTGATAGCATTGTTCGGAGATTCTCCGGTCATAGAGGAGAAGGTGCAACCGAACATAGAGCAGCGCAGCCCGCTTCCAGAGCGCGGGGTGAAGTGCGGCTTCACCTTCGGGGTGCCCCAGAGACCTTATACGACATTCTGCCAGTACCTCAAGCTCATACTCGGCTCAAGATTCTATTTCCTCATAGACGACGATAGCACCTGTTACTATCTCAAGGACCCGAAGCTCACGTATCTGGATTATTTCGAAGGCAGGAACAGGATCGAGCGCGTCGACTGCACCAGCGTCGAGAGGGTCCCGAAAATCGAGGACGTCGAGGACCTCCTCAGGAGGAACTTCGTGGACATGCGCCCCAAGTTCCGGTTCAAGAAAGGCATCAGGCTGCAGGATTTCCTCGATGCGGTCAAACGGGATGACGACGCCGCGGTCCTCGGTATGTTCGAGAAGGCGTTCCTCGAGATACGGGTCGTCCCCTGCCAGAGATTGGCCGAGAAGTCCGTAGCCCCCGCATTCGTGCTCGGTCTCCAGGAGAACCTGGACGCTATAGAAGCGTATCTCGGCCGAAAAGATTATTCGTTCTGGGTCGACCTCAAGAGCCATGCGATAAAAGACGGATTGGCCGGCTCGGACATGCGACGGATAGCGTCGGACCTGGCGGCATTGAGCCGGGAAGGGCTTGTGAGGCGCAAAAAAGGCGAGGAGAGGTTTTTGGAGAAACTGTTCAGGCGTATTGAAAAAGGGGAGAACGTCGGGCAGGAGAATCTCGGCATATTCAAAAAAGAAGGCGTGCGGAAGCTCGTCGAGGCGAATCTCGCGTTCCCGTGATCAGAGCGGCTGCTGCATGGTCGCGCAGTGTATGCCGCCGTATCCGTAGACCAGGTCCCTGGCCTCTATCGGGATTATCTCCCTGCCGGGGAAACACGTTTGCAGAATCTCGATCGCCTTCTTGTCGTTTTTGTCATTGAAAACCGGGAGCAGGACGCGCTTGTTCGCGATGTAGAAATTCGCATAGCTCACGGGCAGCCTCCGTTCCGGGATGTCAAGCCTTTCGGGCATAGGAAGCTCCACGACCTCAAGGCCCGCGTCACGGAGTATGCCCAGGTTCTCGCCCAGGGCTTCGTGGTTCTCATCCTCCGGGTTCGGTTCCGAGGCCGTGATGATCGTATTCTTGCCTACGAACCGCGTGATATCATCGACATGGCCGTCCGTGTCGTCCCCCTCGATTCCGTTTTTCAGCCAGATGACGTCCTTCGCGCCCAGATAATCGCCTAGGAACTTCTCGATCTGCGCTTTTGTGAGCTGGGGGTTCCTGTTCTTGTTGAGCAGGCACTGCTCTGTGGTGAGCATGCGGCCCTCGCCGTTGACGTCAACAGAGCCGCCTTCGAGCACGATGCCCGGATGCAGGATATCCTTTCCGGACTCCTTCGCGATCGATTCCCCGGTCTTGTCATCGTAGAGCAGGTCCTCGTATTTGTTGCCGTATGCGTTGTACACCCATTTGGCCGCCAGGACGGAACCTTTCCCATCCTTCACGAAAATCGGGGCGTAGTCACGGATCCAGACATCCGCGCTCTTCATGTGGAAGAATTCGACGTTCTTCTCCCCGGCGCCTTCGCGCCCGAGGACCGCCCGTGCCTTGCGCTCCCACTGGGCGTCGTTCACCAGGATATTCACCTTCTCGTTCTCCTGCAGCGCAGCGGCCATCTGGGCGAACGTTCTTTCAACCCGCTCGATGACCCCTGGCGGGAACGTCTTGGGGTCCTTGGGCCAGCTCAGCCACGTGGCATCGTGCGGCTCCCATTCTGCAGGCATGCGGTATTGCATACCGATCACTTCTGGACTATCCTCGAGTAGGTGTCGGGCCTCCTGTTGTGGAAGAATCTCCAGCCCTCCTTGACCTCCTTGCCCAGGGAGAGGTCCACTTCCGCGACGACCACTTCGTCCTTGTCCTTCCCTTTCGCGAGCAGGGTGCCGAACTGGGAGCTGACGAACGAGCCGCCCCAGAATTTCATTTTTTTCTCTTTCCCCGCGCGGTTCACCGCCGCGACGACCACTCCGTTCGCAATCGCATGGCCGCGCTGCACGGTCTCCCAGGCGTCCTGCCAGTCCCCTTCGGCCTGCTCCACGCCGTCGACCGTCCCGATCGCCGTGGGATAGAATATCATGTCCGCGCCCATGAGCGAGACGATACGCGCGGCCTCCGGGAACCACTGGTCGTAGCAGATCAGGACCGCTATCTTTCCGCATTTAGTATCGAAGATCTTGTAGCCCAGGTCTCCGGGCGCGAAATAGTCCTGCTCGAAGAAGTTCTGGTCCTGCGGGATGTGCATCTTGCGGTACTTGCCGAGCATCTTCCCGGTCTCGTCGAACACCACCGAGGTGTTGTATAGTTTCCCGTTGTCCTTCTCGTAGATGGAGCCAGCGATCACGACCGCCTTCGCTTCCTTGGCCGCTGCGGACAGCAGCGCCGTGGTCTCGCCAGGAATCCTCTCCGAGAACGCCTCGGCGCGCTCGTCCTGGGGGAAATATTGGGATGTGAAGAGCTCGGGGAGGCATATCACATTCGCGCCTTTTTTCGCCGCGTCCTTTATGCCCTGGACCGCTCTTCTCCTGTTCTCCGCCGCATCGGGGCTCATCGCCATCTGGACCAAGCCGAGGGTGACTTCCATGTTCAATCAATCTGCCTGGTCAGTTTTTTCAATCTTTCGAGGGACGCGGCCGGAGCCTCCACGGTGTTGAGCAGGTATATCGGAGAGCGTGCGAAGAGCCCCCTGAAGAACCTCTTCCTGAGGCGCAGCTTCGCGCTGCTGCGCACGAGCTGGTGCGGATTGCAGAAATCGTGCCTCGCCATGAAGCCCACCGCCTGCTCCGTCGTGAGCTTCCTGAGCGGCGGCCTGCCCTTCTCCCTCGTGAGCAGCACTATGAGCTTGAGCGCGCTCTCCGTGCGCACACGGCCCTCCCCGAAGAAGCGGTTCACGTCCACTATGGCGCGCTCGCGGTTGTCCCTCTGGATGCCTTGGAGCCGCTTCGCGAACTGGGGCCAGTTCTGCGCCAGGTCCGCGCCTATGTAGGAGTTCTTCTCCGCTGAGAACACGAGCGTCTCCCTGCCGGCCAGGCGCACGAAGAACCAGTCGTCCGTTAGGAAGTTGTTGCGCTCGTCCAGGAGCAGGCCGTAGGTGAGCGTGGTCTTGCCGCTTTTGGGCGGGCCGATTATCGCCACGCCCCTTCCGCCGCAGTCCACGAAGGAGCCGTGCACCGAGAACCTCCTGTGCTCGGACGGGACGTCCTCCAGGAAGTCCCCCACCAGCCCCAGGGCGATGCTCTTTATCCATCCGTAGTAGTCGCAGTCCTGGACTATGGCCGTCTTGGACAGCGGCTCGTAGAGGACCTTGAGGCCATGGCCGCAGATCGCGAAGAGCCTCGCATGCGGCCGTATCCCCTCCGGCATGGGCTCGAAGTTCTCCTCCCACATCTGCTTGAAGAGAGCGCTGTCCGTGAAGAACTTCACGCACGTGCCGTGGATCGCGGCCTTCCACTCGTAGAGCCCGGCCGAATGCAACCGCGCCATGAGCCGGTCCTTCTGCTCCGGGGGGATTATCGTGACTTTATACCTGTCGGCCATGGGCAAGGCTACTCGGACAAGGATTATAAAACAAGGTTCTGCAGAAAGCCCGTCAGGATCAGGAGGTCACGGATTGGTTGGCGAGGAGGCCTCGTCGATGGCGGCGAACTCGCCGTCACTGAGGCGCCAGGTGAGCGCGCCGACATTGTCCAACGCATGATCCGCATGGGTGCTCCCGGGGATCGGTATCACGTGCCCGTCCCTGCGCAGCATCCAGTTCAGGGTGACCTGGCTGACGCTCTTTCCATGCCGTTGCGCGATCGTCCGCAGGCTCTCCTGTATGGCCTCCTCCTTCGAAGTCCGGCTTGCCGGGGAGGCCGAGAGCCGGCCTCCGTCCAGCGGGCGGTAGGCCACCAGGGCCACGTCGCGTTCACGGCAGGCGTCCAGAACGCCGTCCGCTTCGGGCTGGCGATGGAAAAGGCTGTAGCGGACCTCGTTGGCTGCCAGGGGGATGCCGTGCTTCTCAAGCCGGTCCGCGGCAGCGCGCATCTGATCGGCGCTGAAGTTGCTTACGCCGACCGCGCGGATTTTCCCCGCTTCGACGGCTTTGGCCATCCTGTCCATCATCGTTTCGATGCTCAGCAGGGGGGAGGGGAAGTGGATGTAGTACAGGTCGATCGCCTGCCGGCCCAGGCGTCTCAGGCTGGCGTCCAGCGCGCTCGTGAATTGACTCTCCAGGATGCGCGTGGGGTAAGGCATGAACTTGCTGCATACCACCACCGGCCGGGGATCCCTCTTGAGGCAGTCGCCTAGCAGGCTCTCCGATTTCCCGAGACTATAGACCTCGGCGGTGTCAAAGAGATTCACGCCCGCATCGACCAGGGAATGGAAGGCCTGGAAAACGGCCTCGTCGTTTTTTCCTTGCCACCATTTGTTGGTCCCTGTGCCAAGGGGGGATACCTTTATCCCGGAGGCACCCAGATGACGGTACTGGTCTTTCGGTATCACGAAGTCATCCATTCGCAAGCGCCTTTGGCAGCTTCAAACAGGTTATTTCTACAGAGCATGAAAATAAGGAGAAAAGAAAAAAAAAGGATTTATGCCTTGAGGACCTTTGTCCTCGCGGTCTTTATCCAGTCCTTGGCCGCTTCCTGTCCTCCGAGCCCGAAGGCTATCGCGCATGCGAGGGCGATTCCGAAGAACACGGCCTGAGCGACTGTGATGAACAGCGCGTCCAGTATCTGGGTGTCGAAGCCGAGCATGGACAGGGCCATCACCGCGCCGACGTACATCACCAGCAGCTTGGAGAGCCTGGCGCCCACCTGCACAGTGCCTGACTTCTCGTCAAGCTGGAGCACGATGAGCTTCACGTACTCGCCCAGTATCGTGGCCAGCAGCAGGATGAGCACCGCGCCTATTATTACCGGCACGTATGCGAGCACCTCGCCGATGAACACCGCCAGCCCGGTGAGGTACACCAGGTCGAAGGCGGACTGGAAGAACAGGACCAGCGTATAGTAGTATACGATGAGGGCCAGCACTTCGCTGACGACTATCGCTCCTAGCGCCTTGTCCAGCTTCTGGGACTTGAGGTAGTCCTCGAACTTGAGCCCCTTCAATATCTTCAGCACGAGCCTCTTCAACAGCAGCGCCACGACCCATCCCAGGAGGATGAGTATGATGGCCAGCACCATGCGCGGCAGTATGTCCGCGAGACCCGCAGCGAGTTTAACGCTTTCCACGTTAACCGCAGCCTGTAATATATCCATAAAACCCATATATTCACCGGGTAACTACTCAGGTTTGTGCTTTATAAACGTTTCGAACCGCTTCCGGAGGTGCTCTCCGGCGCATTTTCGGCATGGATGAGGATGCGGTTCGCCCTATATGAGACGGCGCGGACATCCGAAGCGCTTTGTCACGGGTCGGGCAGATACGAGGGATTTTCGCTTATCACGACCTGGGCGACGAATGACATGTCGTGGAGTTCCTGGTTCGTCAGCGTCCTTGTCATCCCCAGCGCAGGGTCGTTCGCTCCGACAACCTGGTAATTCTTGCCGAACATATTCAGCATGTAGACGATGTTCGTCACGACCATCGCATGGTTATGGGTCCCGATTATCAATGGCGAGTTAGCCATGAGGTCCGATTCCACGGTCGGGAAGCTCACGGGACTGACAAAGGCGTTTGACATGAACCGCTTGCCGCTGTCATCGGTCCACGTCCTGTTGAGGGAGTTGGCGATCTGGTATGGCCCTGCCGGGATATTGATGATCGCCCCCATGGTCTCCGCGACTATGCGCTCCTGCGAGATGGCGAAGCCATGCGCCTCGAATATCATCGACATCGAGGCTGCCCAGCACCAGTTGCTCTCGTTCTGGAATTGGGCGTTCGGAAGCGTGGTTATCCTGACCGAGCACATGGTGCCCGTCTGCTCCCTCCTGCAGCGGACGTTGCCCGATCCCAGGGGCCCGTTATCCGCATTCTGGCCGTGCTGCTGCGGTCTGAACGACGCTTGCGGAAGGGCCTGCGGGGGCGGCCACGGCATGGGCTGCGGCTGGAACGTATTGATACCTGGGAATGGGGACTGCAGCTGGAACGACGGAGGCAGCGTTGCATCGAAGGTCTCGGACAACGGCACCTCGGCCGACGCGGTCGCGGCATAGAGGGCCAACAGCGCCGGAGCCCGCTTTGCGGCTCTGCGCAGTGAATCGAGCAGCGGCGGCTTTGAAGCCTGTCTTTGCGCAGCACGGTGCTCTCCCTGTTTTTCCTGCATGAATCTGGTTTTCATCCTATCACCATCTGGATCGCACCTGGTGTTTTTACCGCGCTTATATTAATAAAAGTGACGCCAGAAAGAGGATGCCATGGGTTTTCTGAAGGAGCTCTGGCGCCTCACGCGCTTCGAGCATGCGGTGATGCTCGCCATCGCGGTGCTCATAGGCGAGGCTGTCATCATCGGGTCCCTGCCGCCGCTCACGATCCCAATAATCCTCTCCCTGCTGGTCCCGATGCTGAGCGAGGCCGGCTCGTTCGCGCTCAACGACTATCTCGACGTGGAAAGCGACAGGATAAACGGGGAGACGGAGCGGCCGCTGGTGAAGGGGACGATAAGCAGGCAGTTCGCGCTCCTGTTCTCCATGTTCTGCATCTGCGAATCCCTCATACTCGCGTATTTCATCAACATGCCGGCCTTCATCATCGCGCTCGTGTTCAATGCTTTGGCGGTTCTCTACAACTGGAAGCTGAAAGGCATGGCGCTGGTCGGGAACGCTTATATCGCGCTCACGATGGCGATACCGTTCCTGTTCGGCGACTTCGTGGTCTCCACCAGGCTAGTCCCGCTGGCGGTCGTGCTGGCGATACTGGGGTTCGTGTCAGGCCTGGCGCGCGAGATGCTAAAGACCGTGCAGGACATGAAGGGCGACCTCGAGGCCAGGGGCGCCAGGACGCTCCCCATGCTGATTGGCGCGAGGAACACCATCCTCATCTCCACGATATTATACGCGGTCTTCATACCCATGAGCCTCGCGCCCTTCGACTTCGGGCTCAGGTTCGGCATCGCACCCGGCGCGTGCGTGATGCTGGCGGACGCGGCCATACTCTGGTCCACGGTCCAGCTGGTGATCGTGCATGGGGAGGGGACGCCCGGCGCGCTCAAGGAGGCCAGGAACATAAGCCTCATCGCGCTGTTCCTCGGCCTGGCGGGATATCTGATTGCGGTGGTATAAAGCCCATTTCCCTGCAGTAGTCTTTTTAATCGTTCTAATCAATAGGAAATAATGACAATCCACAGAAGCGGGCACCCAGTTCATCTGAGAACCATGTCGCGCGATGAGAGGGAGCGCTGCGTGAGGCGGGGGCAGCAGGATGCGAGGAAGGAGGCGGCGCGCTTTTTCGAGTCGCTCGGAGCCATAAAGACCGAAGTGTCCAGGAAGTGCGCGGAGCCGCTGGTCGTAGTCGACCTCGAGAGGGGCCGCGGATGGATGATCCCCGGCGCGGGCCTGCGGGTCACCGCGGGGGACAACATCGCCATCCATAGCAGAAGAAAGGGATTCAAGGTTTTTTTCTCCGGCTTCGACCGCAAGGGAAGGCTCGCCTGCGAGCTGTACATGGACGATGCCCATGTGCGCAACCGGGCGCTGGGGCAGGGGGAGTCGCTCGAGTGCAAACAGGACCCCGGAGCCCCGTTCCGCGTGACGAGACGCGAGACGACCGGCAAGGCCGGCTGCGCTACGATATGCGTCTGGGCAGACGTCCCAAAAAGGAAGATCGGGTCGTGCTGACCGCGCTTTCTCCAATTCCGTGCGCGCGGCGTGTCTTTTCCATTTCACGAACACAGAAAAATGTGTTTAAAAACACATGTCATCAAAACAGCACTATTCGTAGGAAATGGCTTTTAGGGGTGGGACTATGGCAACGCATACAGCAGCACATGCATCGGCGCATCATGCGGGGGCGCGCGAACGCTCGCCGTTCGGCAGGGGCGGGGTGCCCCCGGCGTTGGACGTGATCCGGATACTGAAGGAGTCCCCTGGCATACGGGCTGGGATGAACGTCGAGCTGGGCAGGGCGACGTGGCAGGGCAGGAAGGAGAAGGTGCTCGCGTTGCTTGCCGCGGGTGCGGACGTGGACTCCCAGGACCGCTGGGGCAAGACCCCGCTGATCCATGCGGCCGAGCATGCGTTCATCGGGATCGCGAGGCTGCTGGTCGCGAGGGGAGCCGGCGTGGACGTGAAGGACTCCGATGGCAGGAACGCGCTGATGTTCGCGGTGGAATGCGGGGACGTGGAGACCGCCATGATGCTGATACGGAACCGTGCGGACGTGAACGAGAAGGACAATTACGGCTGGACCGCGCTGATGAGGGCGGTCAACAGGCCGAGCGCCGAGCTGCTGATCGAAAAGGGGGCGGACGTGCATGCGAAGACAACCGGCGGCATGACCGCGCTCATGAGCATGGCCGCCAACGGGCGTGCCGACATCGCGGAACTGCTCATCGCGCACGGGGCGAAGGTGAACGAGAGGGACTGCGAAGGAAAGACGGCGCTGTGTTTAGCTCTCTGTGATGGGGAGACGGAGACCGCGAAGATGCTCAGAAGGCACGGGGCGAGGGAATGGATGCAATGGAGGCGTGACCATGGGAATGGAGGCTAGATCGCTCGCCGGAAAATCTACGGCTCCTGCGTTAAGCAGGGCAGCCGTCATCGCCGCCCTGGGCATGCATCTGCTTGTCAGCCCGATGATGGGCTGCGCCACTCCGAGCGAGGAGTACAGGAAAACGGTGGAGACATCGATAGCCCAGGGGACGGACGTGGACGCGAGGGACGGGCATGGCCGGACGCGGCTTATCGAGGCCGCGACCAAGGGGTATACCAAAGCCGTCGCGTTCCTGGTCGCTAAGGGCGCGAACGTGGACGCTGGGGATGGTAACGGCGTGACGGCGCTGATGGGGGCTGCCGAGAGCGGGAAGACCAGGACCGCGAGGTTCCTGATCGCGCATGGCGCGGACGTGAACGCGAAGGACCGCGATGGCGAGACCGCGCTGATCAAGGCTGCCCGAGCCAGCAGGACCGAGACCGTGGAGTTGCTCGTCATGAAAGGCGCGGACGTGGACGCCAGGGATGGGAAGGGAGGGACGGCGCTCGTCAGGGCCGCAGAGAACAGGCGCTGGGAAAACGTGAACATGCTTATCGCGGACGGAGCCGACGTGAACGCGAAGGGCGCCCATGGCGTGAGTGCGCTGATGCTAGCTGCGAATATGCATGAGGCCGAAACCGTGGCGCTCCTGCTCGCCAAGGGCGCGGACGTCTACGCGAGGGACGATGAGGACGGGACGGCGCTTATGAAGGCTGCCGGGCATCCAGAGATCGTGAGCATGCTCAAAGCGCACGGGGCGAAGTGATCCGACATGCACAACAAACATAGGAAGAGCCTGAGGGGGACCTACGCGCACATGAGGAGGCATCACGCGGGAGCCGTGCGGCGCGAGCTTGCTGGGTTCAAGCCCAGGAGCGATCCCGCGCAGAGGAAGGCCAGGTTCGACGCGCTGTTCATCAGGAGGATAGGGGAAGGGAATTCCGGGGATGTGAGGAAGTTCCTCGAGAACGGCGCGGATCCCAACATTAGGGGTCCGGACAACAGGACCGCTCTGATGATCGCCGCTTCCGGTGGCCGCAAGGATATCGTGGCCTGCATCCTAGAAAAGAAAAACGCGGAAGTGGACGCGAGGGACCATGACGGGGCGACCGCGCTGATGCAGGTCGTGCGCGGCGAGCGTACGGACATCGCGACCATGCTCATGGACCACGGGGCGGACGTCAACGCTAAGGACGATTACGGCAGGACGGTGATGATGGAAGCCGTCTACCAGGGCAGGACCGGGACCGCGGAGATGCTCATCGACGCGGGGGCGCTCGTGGATGCCACGGACAACTACGACGAGACCGCGCTCATGGTCGCGGTATACAAGGGATTCCCAGAGACCGCGGAGATGCTGATGCGCAGGGGCGCGGACGTCAACGCGAGGGACAAGGACAACGAGACCGTGCTGGCGATAGCGCTCAAATGCGGGCGCACCGAGATGGCGGACATGCTGAGGCAGCACGGGGCGAAGGAGTGAATCGCATGCGCACATCAGGCAGGAATAGAAAAACACTGAGGGGGACCAACGCCCGCAGGAGATGGGATGCCAGCAGGCGCGAGGCGAGGCGGCGCGAGCTTGCCACGCTCAGGCCCAAGGCCGAGCCCCTGTGCAGGACGGCCGAGCTTGGCGGCCTGCTCATCAAGAGGATAGACGAGGGGGCGCTGGAAGATGCGAGGCAGCTGATCGAATCCGGCGCGGACGTCCATGCCATGACCTACGGCCGGCGGACCGCGCTGATGGAAGCGGCTCTTTTTGGCCATAAGGACATCGTGGAGTCCCTCGTAGGCAGGGGCGCGGATGTGGACGCGAAGGATGATGGTGGCCAGACGGCGCTGATACGGGCGATGCACAACGGGCATAGGGAGATCGCGGAGTTCCTGATCGAAAAGAAGGCCAACGTGAATGCGAGGGACAACTGGGGCACTACGGTGTTGATGTCTGCCGTCTTGAGAGGCGACACCGAGACCGCCAGGATGCTGATACAAAAAGGGGCGCTCGTGGATGCGAAGGACAGTTACGGGGAGACCGCGCTTACGATAGCTGCCTTCAAGAGGCATGTCGAGACCGCCAGGATGCTTCTTGAGCTGGGGGCGGACGTGAATGCGGAGAACAAGAACGGCAGGACCGCCATGGGTTATGCGATCGGCAACAAGGATTATACGATGCAAATCGTCCTGAGGCCGCATGGCGCGAGGGAGTGGGTGGAATGAAAAACAGACTGTACGATGGCAAGGAGAAGATAATATCCCGGACGCTCGCTGACAGCCACAGGACCACGCTGAGGAAGGCGAGGGACGCCTCCGGGCCGGACATGCTCACGGGATCCGCGGCCAAGAGGCTCGCGCTGCCTCAGACAGAGCGGGATGCGCTGGATGCGAGGCTGCTCAAGGCCGCAGAGAAGGGGCGCTGGATCTCGGTGCAGGGGCTCATCGCGGACGGCGCGGACGTGAACGCGCGGGATGATACGCACGAGACCGCGCTCATGAAAGCCGCCAGGATGGGCAGGACCAAGGCTGCGATGCGGCTCATAAGGAAGGGCGCGTGCCTGGACCAGAAGGACAATGAAGGCCAGACCGCGCTCATGAAGGCCGCCTGCAATGGCAAGATCAGGACCGCCAGGATGCTGGTCCATGAGAAGGCCGGCATCGATGCGACGGACTCGTGGGGCGAGACGGCGCTGATGAAGGTCGCCTTCCTGGACCCGGAATTGCAATCATGCCAAGGCCGCGACACGATAGCGAGGCTGCTGGTCGCCAAAGGAGCCGACGTGAACCTCATTGACAACTATGGAAGCACGGCGCTGATGAAGGCCGCTTACACGGGGCATACGAATATCGTGAGGCTGCTCATCGAGAACGGCGCGGAAGTCGATGCGGAGGGCAGGGACGGCAGGACCGCGCTGATGAAGGCGGCCTACCAGGGCGAGACCGGGATAGTGAGGATGCTCCTGGACAGCGGGGCGGACATGAACAAGCAGGGCATAGACGGCAGGACCCCGCTCATGGACGCGGCGCTCCGGGACAATCGGGAGATCGCGAGGCTCCTGCTTGCGAGGGGCGCGGACACGGGATTGAAAGACCCCGACGGAAGGACAGCGCTTGACTGGGCCCGCCAGAACGGGCGCAGCCACATCGCGATGGCATTGAGGGCGCAGGAAGCAAGGGTGTGATCGGCATGAAACTCGGAAGACACAATGATAACAGGACGCCGAGCCCGGTGACCCAGGTGGTCGACAGGAGGCACGGGGCAGCGCTCAGGAGCGCGAAGGACGGCATCGGACCGGACAGGCTGCTCGGGAGCGCCGCAAAGGACACGGAGGCGCTGAACAGGCAGCTGATAGAGGCTGCCAAGAAAGGCGAGCTGGATTCGCTGCACGAGCTGATCATGGACGGCGCGGACGTGGACGCGAGAAGCGGCAATGGCATGACGGCGCTGATGTGGGCGGCCAGCCTCGGGCGCGAGGAGGCCGCGAGGATCCTGATCGAGAACCACGCCGCCGTGGATGCGCAGGACAAGAGCGGCAGGACCGCGCTCACGAAGGCCGCCTGCGCGGGAGAGACCGGAACCGCGATCGTGCTCCTGGACAACGGGGCGAAGGTGGATGCGAAAGACGGCTACGGCCAGACTCCGCTGATGCTGGCAGCCATCAGCGGCAAGACCGAGACCGCAGGCGTGCTGATAAAGCGGGGCGCGGACGTGGACGCGAAGAGCGATACGGGCATGACTCCGCTCATGTATTCGGCCCACAGCGGCCAATGCGATGCCGCGGCGCTGCTCATCGAGAGGGGCGCCAAGGTCGATGAAAGGGCGGTCGGCGGCGATACCGCGCTTGCGAACGCCATAAGGTGCGAGAATGAGGACATGGCCAGATTGCTGAGGCAGCACGGGGCAAGTGAATAGGTGGATGTCATGGAGATGAGAACGAACAGACAGGTTGGAACTGGGGCTTTGTCTTTTGTGAAAAGCACGGCCAGGACCGCGGCTCTCGGGATGCTGCTTGTGAGCCCCATATTCACGGGTTGCGCTAAAGGCGCTCTGGAGAATGGGCTGAAAGCGGCGTCGGCTGAAAAGGCGGACGCGAAGCCCGCATGCGGCGAGACCGAGCTCATGAGGGCCGTGGCTGGGCAGAAGAAAGAAGCGGTGGGCGTTCTCATCGCGAAAAAAACGGACATCGATGCGAAGGACTGCCACGGAAGGACGGCGCTGACCAGGGCGATCTCCGGGAAGAATGACGAGATGGCGAATGCCCTCATCACGGGAGGGGCCGACGTGAATACCAGCGACAAGGACGGCCGGACGCCGCTGATGGAAGCCGCCTTCGAAGGGAGGACCGAAACCGCGGGGCTTCTCGTCGCGCACGGCGCGGACGTCAACGCGGGGGACCATGGCGGCATGACCGCGCTGATGGTGGCCGCATACACCGGGCGCATCGATATCGTGAACATGCTGATCTCGAAGGGGGCCCGCGTGGATGCCAGGGAGAAGAGCGGCATGTCGGCGCTCGATTCGGCGCTCTTCTATTGGGAGCATGATGTTGCGGAGGTCCTCATCGCGAACGGGGCGGACGTGAACGCTAAGGAGAAATCCCACGTCACCCCGCTCATGAGGGCCGCCAGGAATGGCAGCGACAGGGTCGCGGAGCTCCTGATCGCCAAGGGAGCCGATGTGAATGCCAGGGATGGCGAAGGCAAGACCGCGCTCAGTGAAGCCAGCACCTACGGGATCGCGGAGCGTCTGATCGCGAAAGGGGCGGACGTGAATACGAAGGATCACTATGGCCGGACGCCGCTGATGGAAGCCGCCCGGAACGGAAGGACCATGATCGCGAAGCTCCTGATCGCGAAAGGGGCGCGTGTGAACGTCATGGATAACAATGGCTCTACGCCTCTGACGGATGCCGTGGCGGATGTGGACACTGTGGGTTGCCTGATCTCGAGAGGGGCGCGAGTGAACGCCAAGGATAGATCCGGCGGGACGGCGCTGATGGACGCCGCCTTTTTCGGGCATGAGAAGGCGGTGAGGCTCCTCGTCGAGAAGGGAGCGGACGTGAACGCGAGGGACGACGGGGGCAAAACAGCGGTCATGAAGGCCGCCCATCGGCAGTATACCCGGATAGTGAAATATCTGATTGCGAATGGCGCCGTGATGAGTACCAGGGACAGACGTGACGCGACGGAATCGGCTTTTGACGCCGCGGCAAGGAAAGAGAGAAGCGCACGGAATGCGCACGGCGCGAAGTGAGTCATATGGCAAACACACTGCACAACAACGGGGGGAAGACGCCCGAATCCGGGGCGATGGCGGACAGCGGGAGGAGCGCGCTCAGGACCGCGAGGAACGGCTCGGTGCCGGACGGGCCGATGGCCGCTGGGAACAGGCGGACTGAGGCGCTTGCCAGGGCGGTCGCGAAGGGAGACCTGGAATCCGTGGAGCAACTGATGAAGGAAGGGGCGAAGGCGACTCCCAGGATACTCCAGATCTGCGCTGGGGTGATGGACAACGCCTTTTTGGGCCGTCCGGACGCCGCGAAGAGGTTCATAGCGAGCGCCGGGAGCATCAACTACAAGGGCGATGACGGCAAGACGCCGCTGATGAGGGCCGCCCGCGACGACAGTGTCGGGATAGTCAGGGTCATCCTGGACCTCGGGGCGAGAGTGGATATGAAGGACCGCATCGGAGAGACCGCGCTCATGAAGGCCGCGCGCGAGGGGCGCACGGAGATCGTGGACCTGCTGCTCGAAAGGGGGGCGGACGCGCATGCCAAGGACAGGAACGGATGGACCGCGTGGAAGCTCGCTATACTCTGGAACCATGAGGAGACCGCGTCGAGGTTGCCGAAGCCCCAGGCGGACGAGCCCAAGGCCGTGGACGAGCAGGAGCAGATGGACGCGAGGCTGCTCGAGACCGCGGAGACTGGCGATTTCGATTCCGTGAGGGGCCTGGTCGAGAGGGGGGCGAGCGTGGAGGCGAAGGACGATAAAGGCCGGACCCCGCTCTCCTGGGCCGCCCATAGGGGAGAGACAGGGACCGCGGAGTTCCTGATCGCCAAGGGCGCGGAAGTTGACGCGGCGGATGCGGATAACCAGACGCCCCTGGTATTGGCGATCGTGGAGGGCAAGGCCCGGACCGCTGCGTCGCTCCTGGAAAGGGGCGCGCGCGTTGATACGAGGGACGGCGAGGGCGGGACCGTGCTGATGAAGGCCGCGGTCTGGTGCGACGGGACCGTGGAGCAGCTCCTCGCCAGGGGCGCGGACGTCAACGCTGTGGACAATGACGGCAGGACTGCGCTCATGAATGCCGCCTGCGACGCGCCGGCCAGTATCGCAAGGATGCTCATGGAGAGAGGCGCGGGTGTGGACGCGCAGAGCAAATACGGCGAGACGGCGCTCACCATGGCCGCGGCGCGGGGCCGCGAGGATGTCGTGGAGCTGCTGCTGGCTGCCGGGGCGGATGCCAAGATAAAGGAGCAGGGCATGACTGCGCTGGAGATAGCGGTCCATGGGAAGCGCGAGGGAGTCGCGGAGATACTTAGGAGGCACGAGACGAAGTAGTAGGGGCGGCATCATGGAAACAAACCATTCGGTCCGGTCCGGGCATTCCTCTTCGCTGAGAAGCACGGCCAGGACCGCAGCGCTCGGGATGCTGATGGTGGATCCGATATTCACTGGCTGCGCGACGCAAGGCTCTTATGCGAAGGTGGAAACGCGTGATGCGAGGCCTCCGGCCGCGAAGGACGTGGACGCGAAGGGCGAGAACGGCAGGACGCCGCTGATGGATGCCGTCCTCCGCGGGGATTACGGGATCGCGAGACGCCTGATCGCGGACGGGGCGAACGTGAATGCGTGGGATAACGGTGGCTGCACCGCGCTGATGTGGAGCGCCGGCAAGGAAACGCCGGGGGAGAAGAGAACCGGGATGACGGAGCTCCTGATAGCGAACGGCGCGGACGTGAACGCGAGGGACGGCTACGGGGAGACGGCTCTTATGGAGGCCGTCTTCTGGAAGCGCAGCGAGACCGCAAAGGTCTTGATAGCCAAGGGCGCGGACGTGAACGCGAAACGCGAGGATGGCATGAGCGCGCTGGGGCTGGCCCTGAAGAGCGGGGATGCCGGGATCGCGCAGATGCTGAGAGAACACGGGGCGAGGGAATAAGCACGCGAAAATGATTTTTGAGGCGGGACCATGGAAATGAAAACAAACCAGTCGGTTCGGTATGGGACAGTGTCTTTTTCTTCTTTGAAAAGCACGGCCAGGATAGCCGCGCTAGGAGTGCTGCTGGTGAGTCCGATATTCGGCTGCAGGGCCCATGAGAGGATATCACTTTGCGAGGGGGACGCGAAAGCCGTGGGGATGCAGATCGCGAAAGGGGCGGACGTGAACGCGAAGGGCGAGGATGTCCTCTCGCCGCTGATGGAGGCCTCCGAGAAGGGATACGAGGGCGTGGTGAAACTCCTGCTCGAGCACAAGGCGGATGCTAACGCGGATAGCTTGGGCTACGGGACTGCTCTCACAAGGGCCGCAGGCCAGGGGCACAGGGGGATCGTGGAGCTCCTCATCGCGCACGGCGCGGACGTGAACAGGGGCGACGCCGCTGGCAATACGCCGCTGATGTGGGCGGTCCATTCCGGGAATATCGATATAGTGAAACTTCTGATAGCGAAAGGCGCGCGCATGAATGCCCAGGATAGTCTTGGCGGGAGCGCGCTGCTCGCGGCCATCCGGGGAGGGAAGACCGGGATCGCCGAGCTCCTGATCTCCAAAGGCGCTGATGTGGAACTGCAGGATGATGTCGGCACGACGCCGCTGATGGAGGCCTCCGGGAAGGGATACGAGGGCGTGGTGAAGCTCCTGCTAGACCATAAGGCGCATGTGAACGCGTATGACATGGCTCATGGAACCGCGCTGATGACGGCCGCCCGGGAGGGGTGTGCGGGGATCGCGGGCCTCCTGGTCGCGCACGGCGCGGACGTGAACGTGATGAACGCGATGGGCTCGAACGCGCTGATGCTGGCAGTCCATTCCGGGAACGCCGACACCGTGAAACTTCTCGTAGCGAAAGGCGCGGATGTGGATGCCAGGGGGAATCTCGGCTATACTGCGCTCAGATGGGCCGTGGACGATGAGAAGATGGGGATGGTGGAGCTCCTCATCGCCAAGGGCGCGGATACGGATGTCGAGGACGATTTCGGAGTCAAGCCGATGGGATGGGCCCGCATAAATGGCAAGACGGAAATCGCGGAACTGCTGAGGGCGTGCGGGGCGAAGGAGTAGGGGTGGGACCATGGAAATGAAACAATTTGCTTGCAGATCAACGTCTTTCTCTCCGGTGAGCAGGGCGGCCGTTATCGCCGCCTTAAGCATGCAGCTGCTCGCGAGCCCGATGATGGGCGGCTGCAAGGGATGCAACGGGGACGTGAACGCGAGGGACAAGGACGGCAATACTCCGCTGATAAAGGCCCTCCGTGGCGGGAATGATGAAAGCGCCAGAAGCCTCCTCGCCAAAGGAGCGGACGTGAACGCGAAGGATGGCAATGGCTGGACTCCGCTGACGGGCGCCGTTTATAGCGGCAAAACCAAACTCGCGGAACTCCTGATCGCGAAGGGCGCGGGCGTGGACGCGCGGGACGGGCACGGCTGGACGGCGCTCATGAACGCTGCGATGTGGGGACGGAAGGATGTCGCGGAGCTGCTGCTCGCCAAGGGCGCCGAGGTGGATGCGAGGGACAACGACGGGGCGACCGCGCTGATGAAGGCCGCGCTCTGGGGGCAGACCGAAACGGCGGAGTTCCTCATTGGAAGGGGCGCAGATGCGAACGCGAGGGATGGTAAGGGCGAAACGGCGCTGCTGAAGGCTGTCCGTGACCCTGAGATCCAGAACTCGGAGACCTCCAGAGAGATCGAGATAGCCACGCTCTTACTCGCGAAGGGCGCCGACATAGAAGCCAAGGGCGGCGATGGACGGACGGCTCTGATGAGGGCTGCCTGGAACGAAGAAACGGATTTTGTGAATTTCCTAATCGCCAGAGGCGCGGACGTGAACGCGAGCGACAAGGACGGCAGGACGGCGCTGATGTGGGCAGCCTCCAACGGCTACAGGGGAACCTCGGATCTAATAGCTCCAGGCAGCGCCACCGGGGAAGTGATGAAGATCCCCGTCTGGACCAAGGGAGACCATGACGAGATAAACAGAAAGATCGCGATGGTGCTCATCACGAAAGGCGCCGAGGCGAATGCGAGGGACAAGAATGGCAGGACGGCGCTGATGTGGACCGCTTGCATGGGGAACGATAAGGCGCTGGCGTTCCTGATCGCCAAAGGCGCGGACGTGGATGCGAAGGACAAGTGGGGCAGGACGGCTCTGATGATGGCTGTCGTAAATGGGAAAGCTGAAACCGCAAAAACCCTGATTGCGAAAAGCGGTGATGTGGATGCCAAGGACGCATTCGGCGTGAGCGCGCTGATGGAAGCCGCCCACAGGGGAAGTAACGAAATAGCAAGACTCCTGATGGAAAAAGGCGCTGACATGGATAGAATAAACCAACGGAACGGCAGGACGGCGCTGATACAGGCCGTGATCGATGGCAACGTCGAGGCCGCGAAGCGCCTCATCGCCAAGGGCGCGGACGTGAACGCCACGGACAGGGATGGCAAGACGCCGCTGGGATGGGCTCTCGAGAACATGCTGGATCAGATGGCGGGCATGCTGAGGGAGCACGGGGCCAAGGAGCACGGCGAGAGCGCCAGGAAGGCAACGGCTCCGGCCGGAACGAGGGACGTGAATGCGAGGAATCACTGGGGCTGGACGGCGCTGATGGTAGCCGCTGAGTACGGGGGGATCGAGGACGCCAGGGCGCTCATAGCCAAAGGCGCCGACCTGAACGCCGGTGATGTGGATAATGGCGGGACGGCGCTGATGAAAGCCATCCATGCGGAGAATGACGACGTCGCAAAGCTCCTCATCGCCAAGGGCGCGAACGTGAACGCGGGGGATCGCGGTGGCGAGACGCCGCTCATGGAGGCCGCTGGGAAAGGGAATGATGAAATCGCAGGGCTCCTCGTCGCGAAGGGGGCGGACGTGAACGCGAAAAACATGACTGACGCTACACCGCTGATGATGGCCGCCTCGAATGGCAAAGCGGAGTTGGTAACGCTCCTCATCGCGCATGGCGCCCAGGTGGACGCGAGGAACGGGGATGGCTGGACGGCG
>Ga0326728_10009163_pt1 | contig 23999 bp, 50 predicted proteins | sample MB3enrmetagenome_FD_207602 | JGI IMG/M metagenome (GOLD analysis project Ga0326728, IMG submission 207602) | Lab enriched peat soil microbial communities from McLean, Ithaca, NY, United States - MB31MN | ecosystem: Environmental > Terrestrial > Soil > Wetlands > Peat | place: USA: New York... | reverse complement strand
ACAGAACTTGGTGAAGATACTCGTAGCGGATTTAGTCACCGTCGAGGTGAGCCCATATGACGTTACAAGGGGTCGGATTGTTTACCGACACAAGAAGTGAGTTGCAGTATGAAAATTGAAGAGGGTTTTACATTCGACGATCTGCTTCTAAAACCGAAGCATTCCACCGTCAAAAGCCGAAGTCAAGTCGATCTATCGGTCAAGTTAACCAAGGGCATAGAACTATCATTGCCGTTCATTCCAGCCAATATGTCCGATATTGTTGGCAAGGAGATGGTATTGAAGATGTCCCAGCATGGTGCAATGAGCCTGCTTCATAGGTTTTCTCCAATAGATGATCAGATTTTGTTGATCCAAGAGCTGTTTCATATAAGCCCAATAATGCCGAATTTCGTTGGGGTGTCGGTTGGAGTAAAGCCAGCAGACTATTTCAACGTCGATACATTCTGCGGTTTAGGCGTAAAGATCGTTTGCGTTGATATTGCCCACGTTGATTCTACATTAGGGTTGCAGATGGTGGAGTATATCCATAGGAACTATCCCGAGATGCTGTTAATAGCTGGCAATGTTGCTACGGGAGATGCAGCAGTGCGGGTATGGGAAGCAGGAGCTGATGTAGTAAAGGTGGGTATTGGAAGTAGCGGGATCTGCTCTACTAGACTTGAAGCTGGCGCAGGAGTTCCGCAGCTATCAGCCATAATGGATGTAGCTAATGCGAAGCATGAATTGCAATCCAAAATTGGCAGACCGATATTCTTCATATCAGACGGGGGTCACAAAAAGAGTGCGGACTGCGTCAAAAGTCTCTGTTTCGCTGATATGGTTATGCTAGGTGGAATGCTATCAGGAACCGATGAATCGAACGGAGTGAATGTTTCGGTAGGCGGCAAGAAATACAAGAGCTATTCGGGCAGCTCAACATACAAGCTAGATCGCGTTGAGGGCGTCAAAGGGCTAGTCGAGTCAAAGGGCCCAGTAGATGCGATCATAAAGAGACTATCGGAAGGTTTGCAAAGCGGATGTAGCTATCAGAATTGCCATAACCTTGCCGAGCTAAAAGAGGATCCAACGTTTGTTAGGATTACGAACGCAGGGATCAAAGAGAGCGGAATATATGGAGTAGATATAAGGGAATAGCCATGAACAAAGAAGAACAGAACTACCTCAATCTACTAGGCGATATCCTAGCTAACGGATCCGAAAGAACCGACCGTACGCAAATCGGCACCTATGGTTTATTCGGAACGCAGCTTCGTTTTTCGCTAGAAAACAATGTCGTGCCTATGCTCACCACCAAGCGGTTATTTGCCCGAGGAGTGGTTGAGGAGCTTCTTTTCTTCCTTCGTGGGGAAACGGACACAAAGAAGCTCGAAGCCGTTGGCGTCAATATATGGAAGGGCAATACCAGTCGAGAGTTCCTTGACAAACGAGGATTATACCACTATCCCGAAGGTGAAATGGGCCCGATGTATGGAAGCCAGTGGAGATCGTTTTGTGGCGTTGATCAGCTGGCTAACACTATCGACCTGCTCAAAAAGGATCCGTATAGTCGAAGGATCGTTGTATCGGCATATAACCCATCCGTATCTCACCTAACGGTATTGGAGCCGTGCCATATGTTTTGGCAGTTATATGTCGATGATGGGCAATTATCATGCCAGTTTTACATGAGATCCGTTGATTCATTCCTTGGATTACCGTTCAACATATTGAGCTATGCCATCCTAACTCGTATCGTCGCCAAAACGGTAGGCATGCAGGCGAAGGAACTGATATTCGTTGGAGGCGATACGCACGCTTATCGCAACCACGTCAAGCAAGTAGCGGAGCAAATATCGCGAGTTCCATACGATTTCCCAACTATGACAATCAATGCCGAACTAAATAGCGTAGCCGATATTGAGAACTTGAAATATGCCGATTTTGAGTTCCAAGGATACCAGTGTCATCCAGCAATCAAAGCGGAAATGGCTGTTTGACGATTGACAATCTAATTTTAGTGCGCAACTTATAGGGTAGAAACAACAACATAATGAACACTTCACTTCAACACTTCCTTTCTTACCGCACTCAATGCCCGCTATGCCAAGCGTCGTTATCCACATATCTCCAATCATACCGATCTCAAATCATACGATACGAACAAGGCAGGATGATAGTAGTATTTCCCCTCCTATCCATGAACAAGAAGCAATGCAAAAACTACAACATAGGATATTCATTCGGATTAGATGACAACAGTTTCTACATTGAGTTTTACAAGGATGAGCGGCAGAAGTTTGAGGATCATGTTCCAACGTTTCTCATCGACAAGTTCAAGGCATTCAACAAGAACCTGAAAGGCTATCACTTCTACCGCCCATGCCGCTCATGCAAGAGCTACTACTACGCATCCAATGAGTTTGACCTTGACTTGAAAAGATGCAACATATCATGCGAAGAAGAATTTGGAGTCACCGAGGAGTATTTCGGATTCGCTCAAACGACCTCACTAGATAACGAGAGACCATATCGCATATACAAGCTACTGAATAACTATCTCCCTAGCAAGAATTGCAGCCATCTCACCTTCCTTGATAGCACGTCGCCATATGATGCCCATGCGAATTGGACATTGCCGCTAGATGCTAGAAGCACTGAATTATCGTTGATTCCGTTCATAAATTGCGAAGACACGTTAAACAGACTAAAAAACCTGGTGGTGTTTAGCTAAGTAAAAGCGTTCAATCGTTGTGTTAGTTGCAAATACTTGATGATGCATATCGTATCCTCAAAGGGAACTCCGCTAGCAACGCCCTGTCTATCAAATTGCGATACCCATGGATATGACTTGAACCGATTATCTTTCTTGAAGTCCATGTTGCAGGTTATTCTGCATGGAAACCCTCCTGGCGTCTTGGTCTTTTCTTGTTTGACTGATATGGTGAATGACGATTTGCCGAACTTCCTATCTTCTGGAACATCGCCTATCATAGTTAGGCTAACTACAAACTCTCCAATATTGAGGTGCGTGTACTTCTTGATGCTGCCGACTATTTCGTCGCGTTTCATGTTCATAGCATCAACTACCTTGTTTTCTTCGATCTCTTTTTGTCGAGCCTTGAAATACAAAAGCCTTTCTTTTGCGGGCGAAACTGATGGCAACCAACTATCTGGATAATACTCATCGGCATTGTCATCATAATGATCGCCATACATATCGTTTTCAATATTCGCTTCTGCGATTAGAGACAGATATTCTTGTTTGGATATAACGCTTCCACTTCTAACTATTGCCATATAAATATGCCTATATATCGCTAATCTTGCATGATATTATGAACACTAACAAGCTTCTAAAACGCATAAACTACTTCTATTCCCTAGCGTCAAGCAAAGATCTGTCAGTCGTACTGAAAGAGTTGAGTGAACTGGATACATTCGCTGCACGCAAGGAATGTGCAGAAAAGAACCTTGAAAGGATATCATCAGGATCATCTCGCATAGTGTATTCTACTGGTGAAGGAACGGTCATAAAGCTGGCATCCAATAAGAAGGGGCTTGACCAAAACTCCGTAGAAGCCAATATCAAAGGAGACTCAAAGTTCATCAACAAGCCAATCAAGCACGATAAGAATAACTATTGGATCGAGGCGCCCGAGGCCAAGAAGATCAACGAGAAGCGATTCGAGGAACTAACGGGAATTGATTTCGAGACATTCGGAGAGGCGATTGACTATGAGCTCCGCAGCATTTCTGGCAACACTGATAAAGATAAGCCGAAGGATCTTGACAAGGCTAAAAAGATGGCTATGTTCAAGGAGCTGGCAAAGATCGCCAAAGACAATGATTTGCTTGGAGGAGATATTTCACGCATATCATCGTTTGGCGAAAGAGATGGTCATCCAGTGCTTATAGACCTAGGGCTTAACAAACGGGTATATGAAACCGATTACGAAGATAGTTCGTCATCATAAAGGCAAAGCAAGAAAGACATGCCAAAAGAGTTCAGTAGTATAAGCAAAGCTATATCCTATCATCCAAAGTGCTATGTGTGTGGTAGCAAACTAACACCCAATTATACTGAGTTTAGTTGTCAGGCCAATAGTATTACTGCAACATACGACAGTTTCGATTGCTCCGTGAATATGGCTTGCAAGTTTGAGATAGACTATGACGCCTACGCAACGATAGATATTGATACTGGAAAGATCACTGAAATCAAAACCAACGAAAATGATTATATGGGTTCTTGGATATCCAGCTCTATAATTTCTATCCCACATTCGTTTGTAACAACCTCACCTTCATTGGCCAATGCAATCAGTAGTAGAAGTGGCACGCATAATTTCCCAATTGAAATAGGCTGCCAAAACTGCATTGACAAAAATAAGTGGGAAAGGTTCGCGTATTCAATCGACTGCACCATTGATTTTAGCACGATGATGGTAGCGAAGTCAGTTTTGAGGTCAGAAATAATATCCATTGAAGATAAAAAGGGTTCATATGAGATCGAAAACAGATACTCACACGTAATAACAAACTACTGGTTTCGCCCGCCACATCCAGATCCTGCTATCGCCAATCTCCAACGCATATCCATACCACTAATTCCGCTAAACCTAACCAATCCGCACGAAACAATCGCGCGAATAAAGAAACTAGCACTGTTCTCATGATAACAACTTTTCGCCAATTTCTAGACTATCGAGCCACTTGCTATTTTTGCGGGCAAGATCTAGAGGTAATGACTGAAAACCTAAGAGGTTTCAAGAGCGACATAAGAATAACCGACGATGAATTCGTTTTCACTTCAAGGTTCGTAGAGTTTGCGTTCAATATGGATTCGGGACTAATTACTCAAAGACTTAGCGAACAAATGGCCATATCGTTCGTAATACAAAGCAAATGCATTGATTGCGTAGAAAATTGCGAGGGAGTATATAATAGGAGCTGTATGATCTGCATAAAGCCGATGCAGGATCATATTGATCTGAATTGCCTATATGAGATCCTTGTGTTTGATGGGAAACTCTTAAGACAAGACCTAATAACTGGAAAATCAAGTGTCGGAAAGATATTGCGCGAAGAATATGGAGGATGGGTTACGAAAAGCACGGTGGATGACATTCCGAACATAGATCTAGCCAAAGTTCCAAAAGACAATCTAGCGGACAAGATAAAACTATACGCGCTATTCTCATGAGATCATTCACTATCCTCGACTTCCTCAAACTCAACTCACCCTGCTTCTGCTGCGGCGAACCAATAGAAGTTGGAGCTTATTTGATCGGATCATCCATAACTGGTACGGTTTATCTGAAACCTAATATGTCGAAAACCCATCTTAGTGTAGATCTGTCCATTAAATATGAAACTGCAATATCACTATCAATCGATCTCAAAACCAACAAGTTTGTTGCCTCATGCCCAATGAAAACATTGGCAAGTTTCTTCAAGGATCGTAAATTGTCCATAGAAACACAATGTAGAGATTGTAGCGGTATAACCAGCGATACATTGTCATTCAACTTCTATAAAGCATTCATCAAACCAGTTGAGGTGGCGTATGAGTGGTATTGGTTGAGGCACAAAAATCATGTGTATGTGGTTTCGTCGGGATATGATGAAGATATTACGAAGGTTATGCTGACAACATATTCTGGCTACGACAAGATTGCTAGCGAAACGACATACAACTACCCGCTGATACCACGATACAGGTTCAAGGACAGGCAAGCAATGATTGACAAACTGAAACTATACACAGCACTATCATAAAGGAAAACATGGAACAATACGACTATACAAAATGCCCAGTATGCGGTGAAACTTTAACAGCCCAATATGGACGCGGTTGGCCAAATGATCAATGGATATACGTTAGATACATGCATACCGATTGTAGCGATGCAAACTATCATGTATTCAGTTGTTCGCTGGATGTAAGTCGTTCACCAGTTCGCCTATCAGCGTGGGAAGTCAGGTTGATGTTGGACGATAAAGTGATTTGCGTAAATGGAGGGTTTGACAATAAGGGTGGCTCGGGAACTATGATCCGCGATCCAGTGAATAATGAGAAGATAGCGGAGATAGATGAGTCGATATATGATTGTCTAAACGATCTCGAAAGGCTCCGCAACAAACTACGAACCATCATTACCTTCCAATGAACACTTTTTCACACTGTCCCAAATGCAAGCAGCCGATGCTAAACGAAAGTCAAGTGGGGTTTGATCGTGGATATAGTATGGGATTAACAAAGGGGCCTGGCCTGAGAAGATTTTGGCAACTTTCATGCTCCAAAAGTCTAGATCACAGAATTGTTGCCAATACCAATATAAATGACAATGCAATTTTGGACGGTCTTAGCATACATATAATCATGCCAACAGCTGATGAGGGCGGCAAATTTGCTCTATGGGATTTCGCCAACAAATACCTGTCAATTTTGGAATCTACCCTGATTACTCCTAGGACTAGGAGTCTTTCATGGAAAGAGCGTGAATTGGAGATACCGTTTTTCATCCCAGATCTCTCAAACTACGACAAACTACTCAACAAACTCCGTACTTGCATAACATTCGGCTAAACCTCGCGATATATGATCGTGTATGGATGACACTTCTTCCTGCCCGATTTGCAATGCTATCCTGCGTAGCACCAAACACTATGAGTTTCTATACGCCACTAATAAATCTGGCAAATACGTAGAACGGATATGCAGAGATGCTCCTAACCACCTATTCCAGATATATTATGACGAAAGCACAAGCCAAGTAGATTTCCTAAAGCTTTCCCTAAGCCCAGTCTATTCGCGTTGGGTAGAGATAGACTTCCATAACAAACGCTCGCGTATAATCATATACAATGGATACGAAAGGCAATACATCGACATCCCGCGCACCCTAGAGCCAGACTTCCCACAACTAACAGAACTTAAATCCAAAGTGAGCCTATACACGCTATTATCATGAACGACAATACATTCACTTGCAAGTTTTGCCACACCATCCTAACTAACCCAGAGCTCTATACTAGCCGCCGGCACACTGAGACTGGCTATGATTTCTATTGCCAAGGCTGTAAGGCAAACTATTATGTCGATCACACTACTAGGAGAATATGGTTCTACCAACTATGGACGCCAAAATATACGGCAAACTTCATGAGAGATGGAACGTTTACCGTATATTCGTCAAAGAATAACGAGAAGCTATTAGAAATTGATCAATATCCAAATATAACCCCCAAGAATATTGATCAAAAGCTAAGCCTGCTGCTAACTTTCTCCTAGCCATAAATACGCATCATAATACAAAAGCAAGTTTGTTGTTTAGCGGAGGCTCTATGGATTTCCCGATCCCCAAATGTAGGTTCTGCGGCAAAGAATTGCAATTCATATCCAACGAAGCCATATATGGGGGCCAATTATGGATATGCAAACACCACCTAAACGCATCCAGCCAGACAATCAAAGTCCAGCACCTTTTTTATGCTGACTATGACGCGCTTCGCTTCCATAAGGTAGAGATATCATTCCGTATCAACGATAATAGCTTCATATGGGCAATCTATAACTATCCATACAGCGATAGGCTATACAATGACTGCGGGCTTGTTTACGGTTTGCTATACAAAGTCAGAAATCAAAGCGTTTTCTCAACCTTCCGTGACATATCGATCAAGTTCTATCAAACGACCGACGGGCTTCCAGAACAAATGGAAAGAGAATTGAGACAGCTTACCTAAACAGTTCTTAACTCTCCGTCAATCAGAAAGAAGTGATACCCGCAAACTTTCTTCCTGCCATGATTACTATTATTCACAGATGGAGTCAATGTTATACCATTCCAGCCGTCTCCGCTAGCTACCTCGGGAATGCTTATCCACCAAACTCCTTCACTGCTAGGCTTGACACGGGAGCAACAAAGGATTATCTTATACCCAGGCCCGCATAAAGGGCAATCAAACGAAAGCTGCCATTCATACAATCCCGATCCGCTAGGCGCACACCACACCAAACTAAGCTAGGATTGAATGCAGCAAGCCTCATTTATCTCACCTCATAAGGGAATGCCAAGATATTGAATACATTCTATTGCCCATATTGCAACACACCGAAATCAATCATTGATACAAATGATTGGGTCACTATATACTGCAATTCATGTTTCAATCAATTCTATTGTAGTGTATATTTCCATTTCCATCTTGGTAAAATGAGTTCTATTGATTGGTTTGTATATGGAGAAAGCCACCAAGAATACGAAGTTCATTTCAATGTTGACAAGACTTTCTCCGTGATCTCTGTGAGTGATGACGACGACAAATGCCTCGTTGAGCTAGACTTCTGGCCCAATCTGACTCCACAAAACTTCCACGACAAAATCAAAACCTACATAACATTCTCCTAGCCGCGCAACATACTTTTCCATATGATCCCGCCATCCTCGCGCATAAAACAATGAATAACGCTCCAACAACATTTCCCTGCAAGTTCTGCCAAGCCAATTTGCTTATCGGCGAAACATTTTGGGACAAAAATGATCAGGAAATCTATAATGCTACTTGCCATTCATGCCATGCTGTACACGAACTTTTATCTAACGGAGAGATCATCTCTTTTTATCTAACTCATGGGGATTTCTTCATCATGTTCGAGGAGGGCGATTCATTCACCCTATCAACGGTGGATGACGATTACAACGAGCACATTATACTAACTCTCCCATATTGGCCCGACAATATCACTCCCAATAATCTAGAAGAGAAGATCAGACTATTCAAGACATTCGGATGATAACAGATATTACTCGAAGTTCGGAGTGCGGCAGTAGTTCATGAGTGAGATGTCAATCCCATTATGATTAGCAACTTGTAATGCAGTGATTTTGTCGATACAATCCCCGCTCCGACTACTATAAGCAGGATATTCCATCGTATGCAACGTGGGAGTATGAACCGCACCAAACAAATGAGCAACTTCGTGGTCAACGATGACCCGCAATGATCTGGTTCCAAGGTGCTCAAGCAATATCACTACCCTATTACCACCAGCAGCGTCTACGAAACCTAATACGCCGTCCATATCTTCGCCCTTTAATATCTCGCTGTCATCTTCCAAGCCAAAGACGACGAAGCCTAAACTTGTCTTGTCGAACTTTTTCATGAGTAATTTGCCGCCAGCTTCGTCCACCATGTTTGGCATAACTTTCAGAACGATTTGTCCATTCATTACATAGTTCCAATCATTGACGCTCTGCATTATATCTAGCACTTGTTCTTTTGAGAAGGTGTTTTCAATCGCAACAGGAACGACTATTGGATTTACGATATGGGCTGGTTTGGCAACATTCGTATAGCTATACATAGGCGCGGCACAGCTCAAACAAAAGATAACAGCAATCAACGCAAAGAGGCTTGACAATAACTTCATGAGGACTTATCCTTTCGGGGTATGAACAAGGAAACAAGAGGAATGCCAGAATATAACCATCCCGACACAAAGAAGATGCCATACTGCTATTATTGCGGGAAACTCATGAGAGAAGGCGTAGGTAGTGGGACATGGGAATGCGGAACCCCTACAAAAGGCGTCGGCTATTTTACTGGGGAAGATGAAGAAACGGCAGATTACATATGCATATACGAAAGAATAGGAGACTACGAATATTTAGCTAGGCATTATTTGCCCAATCATGTTGGATCCAAAAAGAATATGTGCGAGCTAGATATTTATGACCTCAAAAAAGATGAGTATATGAATTCTTTCCCCATTACCCAATAAGCACTATCACAATCAACGAGCTTCTCGTAGATCGCATAACGCCCGAAAACCTAGTAAGCAAAGTGAAGTTATACTTGTTATTCAGTTAGGACGCACGCCCAATATGAAGATAGAAAAACGAACATGCAAGTGCTACTGCTGCGATCTAACCAGTAAATTGGAATGGGAATATCCGTCTTCATCGTTATTACTACCTCTAATGCCAATTCAAGAGGCAATGCCAGTAATATGCAATAGGAATAGTGATGGAACCCCTAGTGGATTGGAAGGTTTTAGGGATCTTGACGATAACAGATTCTCTATCAGCAGTTTCTATTATGCCAGCCTAGGCTATACGTTGGGGATGATAAGGATACTTGACTATGACATACAGTTAGATATTGCTATGCATGAAGGAAGCGTAGGAGAGGCGCGTATAGGACTATTAGGTGTTGGAAAGAAGATTGAATGCTATGTTGATCCAGATAAGGGGATAGAGAAGTTCTTAAGCATACGTAAGATGAAAGCGTTCTACTAAAGGATACAAGACAATGGAAAAACTATGTAAATGCTACTATTGCGACTATGTGGAGATGATATCACCCCTAGACTCTCTGCTATCACCCCCACACGATACGATGATTATTTGTTGCAATTCTCATGGGAACAATATTACCGTCAGAACGTTTTACAGTGGGACTGACAATGTTCCTTGGGCAATAGGATTATATAGGAAGGGCGAAATTTTTGGCTTAAGAATGCACATGTATCCTATTGAAAAGAATGGATTTTTGTTCCTGGATAGTGGGGAGCCATTAGAGGTGAAATACGATCCAGACAATGCTATAAACAAGTTCAAGACATATTTGCTACTACAATAAGGCAATACAATCGTAGGGGCTATATAGGGAGGGCTCGTGTGGGGAGGGCCTTTTTCGATATATTTGCGGCTGGTGTATCTATGTGTGCTATAAATGGGCTAATAGATGATGATATTATTGGGGATTTAGCAATCCATGGGCATGTGCTGCATAGGATAAGGTATATGATTGCTGATGAGTGATCGTGCTTGATCGGCAAAATACCCATAAAATGACCATATGTGGCACTATATGGCCACGTAAGGGCATGTTTTAGGAGGGGCGAGGCTATCTAAATTGGCTATTGGGACGATGTGTAGGTAGTTAGCGGCGATATGTAGCAATAGTCTGTCGATTATATGCCGAATTAGGGAAGCAACCTGCATGCCAACACACCACTCGCCCTACCTTTTCATCATGGCACGGTTTATGACTGGCCCACTAATTGCACAGCCTACATCTCCCACAATTCATCAGGAACAATTATTCCTAATAGCAATTATCTAGCCAACTACTTTTTATTATCTCAACCTACATCATTCCACTTTTCTTTATTCCAACCGACATACCAGCCCATCTCCCCTGCCGAGCCCTTATTAGCCCCGATTGACCCATAACAAGCCATATCCAACCCTACTACTAGCAGCATATTGGGGCGAAAGGTATGCGGCATGATTATTGGATCATGCAAACTATGCCAAGTAGTAGCATCATATCCCACATTGGAACAAGGCGATGGCATACTTTTGGCTAACTGCAAAGCCGCCGTGCCAACTACATCGCCAGACAAGTAGGACGAGCTGCCGCACCATGTAGGGAACGGTAGGAGAGGCGGCAACCCATCCAGTCACTCCCTGCAAGTGCTAGGTGCCACACCGACCAGCCGAAAGGAACACACCCCCCCATGCTCCACACTACCATCCGATCCTACCTAGTCGCTACTATCCCAGTCCTGGGCTATATGGCATTCATGGCCTACGCCGTCACACACTGAGCTACCGACCGAGCGGAAGCCCATCCAGTCACTCAGTGAATCCAGGTAGCGAGACGGAACGAAGGAAAGCAGGGAAAGACGATGAATGCCCCGACAATCGACCCCCGGATCCTAGAGCTACTGACAGCGAGCTACGCCAGGCGAGCCGCTGAGCTTGGCGCCGACGACGAAGTAATCTCTACGACAGTGTCGGTCTCTATGTCGCCTAAGCCCTCCCGCAAGGCGAGTAGTAAGGCCAGTGCGGGGAAGACGATCGATGACGCTGCTACGGTTTGCGGCAAGTCGCACGACGCTCGTCCCGCTCCCCAAGTCGCGCCACTGGCGAAGGTCGGCACGATCGATGCTAAGGAGTTCTTCCGGGCCCTGCGCAATGCCAAGGATCGGGAAGAGAGTATCCAAGCAATCGCGGCATTCACGGGATACGATCGTGCCAAAGACTTCGGAACGCAGGAACTAGCCGCAAAAAACGAGGCGAACCGACAACTGAAAGCAGGAACCGTGCCAGCTACCAGTGCCACAATCGGCGAGCATATCGTCCGAACGTCGCACCCTTCCACTGTCGCTGGAATGATCGTCTCGTCCCATGGCGTAGCGCTCCCCAATCCGACCGCTAGGCAGATTGCAAGCCTCGAGGCCAAGGCGAATGTAGTAGGGGAGAGCATTGCCGACCACACCAAGATTGCCGATAGCGTCGACTGCGATCCGTCGGAGCGCCACTACCACACGCAACTAGCCCTTATCGACAGAGCTCGCCTCGCCACAATCCGCGAGGACATAGCCCGATTGCAGAACGCCCGCCGATAACCTACCCATCCAGTCACTCACGCTAAACACCAAGCGAACACCGACGGAAAGCAGGAGCGAACGAAGATGAGCCGCAAGAACAGAAGGACACGCAAGTTTTTCGCGGATAGCAAGGCGAACGTCGACACCAGCAAACACGCAAGCTATGATGAGACAAGGGAGTTCATTAAGGCTTGCCTGGGAATGCCGGTGAAGTATAGTGAGGCGTATGTTCGGGAGATGGAATGTATTGAAAGGGGCCATTCGAACTACTAACGCCGTACAAGCTAGAATGGGCCATGGTAGGTTCGAGTGCCCTACACTAGCTTCTAAGATACTTGCCCATCCAGTCACACTCCAAGCAAACTACCAGCGAGCAAACGCACGAACAAGGGAGCAAAAGAAGCCAATGTCCCGGACTAAACGCAGGCCCGACCTTTCCAAGTACGCTCACCTACTGCTCGACAATGATCTCGACGCCATAGAAGCGGAGATCAAAGAGTTCGAGAGGACGCACGATAGCAACGGAAAGCCCCTTCGTTGGCGTATGTCGGAGGTCGAGCGAGCCAGACGTTTGCGGCAGAATGCCCGAGATGTGGTCATGGATGCTTCATGCGACGACATCATAGCCATCGAAGAACTCGGTATGATCGTGGGAGACTTCTAGGGGCACTAACGCAGCGCAGCAAGTTCCACCCACCCATAGCGCATCATGAGATGCGCGCGCAGAAGCGAAGCTTCTGCTATCCAGTCACACTCACGCAAGACACCAAGCGATACGCAAGCAAAAGGAAAAGCCAATGAACGGCAAAAGGTCTCACAAGGGCGAAAAGGTCGTGTGTTGCCCTGATTGCGGCTATGAATACCCGTTAGCCGAATGCACGAAGCAGGCCAAGGTTGACAGCAACGGTAATCTCGCGGATGAGCTCGTGTGTGATCGGTGCAGCAGCGTTCGGGACAGACTCTGGCGATAACCCATACCCATCCAGTCACTCAGCATAAACAAGCAGTGAGACACGACGCAACGGAAAGCAGGGATAGGACAATGCCACGAACTATCAAGGAACTCGCCCAAGAGGCATACGACGTTCAGGATGCGTGCAACTTGACAGGGGTGGTGCATGCCTTCTCTCGCGCCATGACAGACCTAAGGGAGATAGCCAGGGCAGAGGGATGGGAAAGCACGGAAAAGCTCAATACCCATCCAATCGTTGTCATGTGGAGTAGCAAGGTAGAGTCATTGTGTGGTAGTAGGTGCACGTCGGAGTTCATTAGGGCGATCGATTGGGTAAACGATATGATTGGCCCAAAGCACCATTGCAGCTAACGCCCACGCCTACCCTAACGCAGCGCAGCAAGTTCCCCATCCAGTCACGCAAGCAACTAACCCAACGAAGCGACGGAACAGAAAGACAACAGGAGAACACACATGTATATCTGCCTAGTCGATTGGACACTGAGCATCGAGTATCGTGGTCATGGGATCGTTGTCGGTCCGTTCTTCATCGGAACGCTACGCAATGGCGACACTAGCCGAATGTTCTGCCTACGTGATATGAAGTGGCAGTCAAACCTACACTTCGAGTATCCGGCTGCAGAGCGCTAGGAACTAACAAGCGGGAATGATAGGCATATAGGTTCGAGAGCAGGGAGGATTCTTATCCTCCCGCTATCCCTACTCCCGCTTCTAACTGGCCATATATGTATCGTCATGTATGGCAACATACGCTCACACACACCTGCACCCACACAATAGGAGTTTTTCTATGTTCGACCAATTCTTCCACGAAGTCTACATGCAAACGAACAAGCGCCGACAAGCCAACAAGCGCCCCTACCGAACGGATGAATACGAAGCCAGGGCAATGCAAGCGGAATGCTCGGCAGAGGAGAAGAACGGCGGAATGCGACTGCCCTTGAAGTTCTAACACTCCTACACGAACACACAATCGGTTCCCCATCCAGTCACGCAACACTTCTGAGTGTTGCTACTCCACGCAAACAAGCAACGAAACGCAAACAACCCCAAACACAAGGACACACGTATCATGCTAGTCTCAGAGATTCTCGTCAACGATTCATCCGGTCTCATCGACGTTCAAGCTACTTTGGACGCCTTCAAGCCCCTTCTCGTCGCCGCCCGCGCCAAGCAGGAAGAGAAAAACAATGTCATCGGAACCGCAGTCAACGCCATATTCGACACTTGGAAGGGCCAGCGCGTGCCCATGACCCAGCTTGTCAGCTACGTTGCTGCAAGCCTGAACGTTGCGCCAGGCAAGGCGTATACGGAAGTGGCAACGGCAGTCAAGTCTTTCGTCGCTGCCAACCCTTCGATCTACAGCTCTGGCAAGGGCTTCCGTGGCGTCGGTCGCACTGCCGATCTTCCTGTCAAGGCACTTCCGGCGCCCAAGGGCAAGCGCGGCAAGAAAGCCGACAAGGCCAGCGAGCAGACGGCTGCCCCGGCGGCTTCCTGATAATCGCTCACATAGGGCGTCCGAGACACACAACGGGGAATGACCATACGTAGCCACATATAGCGATATATGTATGGTCATTCCTTCTCATCCCACATTCGCACACACCTAACGGAGAAACGAACATGCAAGCATCCGCCATTGATCTGAGATCCGCCCTAATCGGAATGAAAAGGACGGAAAGCGATCCTAACCGACATGGGGCATGGCTCTCCTACAAGCAGCAGTCGCTAGAGTGCCGCGATGAGCTAGAGGACGCAGGTTACACGCAAGAACAGATTGATGCGATTGTGAACACCTGCCGAAACTAACTACCTACCCATAGCCGAACGTGAGTTCGGCGCGCACATCTCCTGATGTGCTACCCAGTCACTCAGACAATCGAACAAGCGAACCGAACAGGCACGAAAGGCGAAACAATTATGGCGACGTTCAACGTTCCGGCAGACATTCAAGCATCCTACAAGGGGGAAAACGAGCTTGTAGGGGCATCTCACAATGACGCCGCGACAGTCTACCATGTGTGGACGTACCACGGCATTCACGACAGATGGGAGATGAAGGGCGATAAGTGGGAGCGTACTAGCTCTTGCGCGGGATAACGCAACGCAGCGAAGAACCCATCCAGTCACGCAAGCTACTCAACAAGCGAACCGAACAGGCACGAAAGCAAAGGAAGACGAAACATGTCCAAGCCAATCACTATCAAGCAGTGGCTTCATTACAGCAGCACAAGATCCGCTGCCAGTGCAATCGGTTTCATCACGAAGTATCGCGAGTTCCTTTCGTCTCCCGAAGTGACGCACATTGCTGGCCCGGTTCTTGCCCAAGTTGACGCGGGAACCCTCATGCCCACGCCAGCGCTTGCCCTTCTGAAAGATGCGCTGAACACCTACCAGAATAACAAGGCTCTTGCCGAAGTCGAGGCGAAGCTTGCTAAGGCGAGCGAAACGAAGGAAGAGAAGCCGTCTAGTTTCAAGTGGAATACAATCGTGTATGATCCCAGGGGCAACATGATTGTTCATACGCGCAAGGATGCCGAGGGCAACATCGAACACTACCCCCTTGATAGGACGTTCAAGTTCAATCAGCATGCGGAAGGATGGGCGGATGGGGAGCTGTTCGATGAGGAGCCTGGATCATACGCCGTCATCACACATACGCCTACTGGTGCAATCGAGACGATCCAACGGGGCGATGCCATAGCAAGAATCATGCGCCACGGATAATACACATACCCATCCAGTCACTCACGAATAACTAGCAGCGAGCAAACGCACACAAGCAGGAGACAAGACAATGAAGATCGTAGTTGAGATCAACCTGGGAAACGAGGGAATGAAAACCGGCTGGGATGTTGGCTGGGCTTTACGAAAGGTTGTCAGTGAATTGGAGGAAAAGTATGGCGAGGCTGACATGGCCAATTACTTGTATGGCTGGATAGGGAGTGGCATCCAGATCCGCGATCCCAACGGCAATGTCGTGGGCACGTACAAGCAAGTGTCCTCAACCGAGCGGTAGGCATCATACAACGGAGACAATCCAATGTCAGGCAAAACTCAAACGGAAGAGATATACGAAAGCCTCAATAACGCAATGACTGACTACTCCACAAGCTAAAGCATTGTGGGTTCTAAGGTCGCCAAAGTCTGCTTAGACATTCTCTCAAACGACCAACGGATCATCGTCGCCTCGGATAGGGAGCTAGGTCTCATCGTCACCTGGAATCGTTCAGCCACACTGCAACTCTGGGATAGCAACCTGGATGAATGCGGCATTCGAACGCTGGCATACTCACCTACAGATATGAGCGATGCTAAACTGGCCAGCATTGATTGGCTGAATGATATCCGGTGTGAAGTGAGCAACCCCAACTACTGAACGGAAGGTAGAAGACAATGCTAATCGAACTTCGCTACTACAGCCCAACCGACTTCAATATCTGGCACTACGGAATCGTGGAGGCAGATTCATACGAGCAAGCAACCGACAAGCTAGTTGCTGCGAAGGTTCCCCTGCGAATTGGAGGCGAACCCATGTCCCTTCTCAAGGTCATTGACGAAGATACCCATCCTTACGTGCCTGATCAGGATAGGGCCAACAAGATCGCCCAGATCAAGAACATCCGTGAGATTACCGGGCTTGGTCTGAAAGATGCCAAGGACTTCGTTAAGTCGTGGAAACCCGCCGAAGTGCCTACTACCTAGGAGAACGCACGTGGACACATCTCACCTCACAACGGCAGAGCTTTGGGACAAGACACACAATGCCCTCATACTCCAACAGTGGGGCAAGGCTCGCTCCCTCTTGGATGATCTCTCCCAACGATCCGATAACTACGATTGTCTCTCAAGTGCGGAAGCGTATGGCATGACCAGGCTTAAGCATGGGGAGTTCTTCGATGTCATCAAGGATCGGATTGACTTGGTGAACTCCAAGGTCGAATCACACAATCTAGTTTGGTAGAAGGAGATATCACCATGTATGACAACGTTCTTCGCGAGCGACTGACCAACCCTGATTACTATGACAAGATGATTGCCCTAATCATGCTGCACAATGACGCATGCACGGATGAGGAGTGGGCAATCGACGCAATCAATATCTGCATTCGGAAAGCTTCGGTGCATGGCGACTGCGCAACAGGTATGTGCGCCGCCTACAAGAGCAATAGCGGGAAGATTAATCTCTACTTGGAGCCAATAGGCGAAGGCGCCTATATCTCCAAGCGAGGCGAAGAGATACGCAAACGAGCATTCGAGCGAAGCCAGGAAGCCAACAATGACCATCGCTGAATGTCTAACCCTAGCACAAGCCAAGCGGGAACAGGGCAACTGGTATCCTGCAAACGGCGGAACTGAAACGATATTCCGCACACGAACAGGTCGCAGGTTACTCTACTGCTATCAGCCTTCCACGGGCAAACATGCATATCTCGACTGCGATACTGACTTGATACTATCCCCCGAAGATGCACAAGCCGCACTAGGCTAGCCTCTCACCCATCTACTCCAAAGGAAATGTCAACGATAACGGTCACCTACATTGACTCTAACGGCGAAGAGATAGCCCTTGACCTTCCCGCAAAGAACGAAGTCTGCCATGATTGCGATGGCGAGGGCTATGTCCTACGTGGTGGCATGAGAGGATACGCATATACCCAAGAGGAGTTTTGCGAGTCTTTCGATGAGGACGAGCGAGCCGAATACTTCCGACCAGGTGGTAGATACGATGTGGTGTGTCCTACCTGCAAGGGAAAGAACGTAGTCAAGGTTGTCGACGAGGATAATATCCCTGCCAGCCTGAAAGACCAATATGGGGAGTATCTAGTCTATGAGGAGGCAATGGCCTACCTAGACGCATGCGACCGAGCAACAGTAGCAGCGGAACTAAGGATGGGCTGCTAACCTGCTTACATCGGCACACATGTAAGGTCATAAGAGACCCATCCAGTCACGCATGACATCTAGCCAATGTAGCGCACGAAAGCAAAGAGGAAACTAATGACCCGCAAAGACTACAATGCAGCAGCAGCCCTATGCCGAGCACGTCATGCTGGCAAGGAAACCGTCGACATACTCTCGACAATCTTCGCTAACGACAACCCCTCATTCGACGAAGTCAAGTTCCGTGCCGCTTGTTCGCCCGAAAAGTCCCGCAACCGCTATAGCAGAAGCGAAGCTTCTGCGCGCAGTCTCGCAAGAGACTGCTATTATCCCAAGCCAGTCTAGGAGATACGATCATGCTGAGAATAGTATTCAAGGATGACACCCATGCAGATTGGCATGTGAATGAGCCATCTCCTTCAGAGAGTAGTACTACCCTTTGTTATGGGGACATTCGCGATGGCAATGTCAATTCAGTGTGGGCGGATGGGCACGAGCTCGACTACATCTGCGCCAACTTCCAGAACGTTCCGTTTCGCCATGATCAGCGTGTAGTCACCTGGCGCGGAGAGATGGCCCAGTTCATCGTGGAAAACCTGTAGGAGGTGTATATCTATGCCTGCAATCACCAATGCACGAGTTACTGCCCTTCGCAACACATGCCTCACCATTCAACGCATTGTTGCTTCCAAGCCTCCCCTTGGTGGATCGGATGCAATCGACACCCTAGCTTCTAACAGCACACCCAACATAACGGAGACAACATGAACTCAATAGAAGCCTTCGCACAAGCCTTCGCACAAGGCGCACGATTCGGACATCTTGAAGGCAAGGATTATGCAGGCGCATATGTCATAGGAGAAGAGATTGAGCTATCCTATGAAGCCGCCAGCAATCAAGCGCTACAATCCCAAGGCTCAGTCATTCCCCAATGGTGGGCAAGCGGATACAGATTCGGATACAGGCTAGCGTTAGAAGGAGAAGAGCTGCCAAAGGAATACGAGCTATGAGCGTACCTCTCATTCAAGTTCAACCCAAGTCTCGTTGGGGACGAGTCATCAAGGACACGCTCGTTCTCGCACATAAGAAGGGACTTGTTGTCGGCAAGAACTCATTTGACCCAGGATACTCTATCACAATGCCGGACGGAAGCACCTACCATGCGGACGGACGAGCCGATATGGTGCGGTTCGTTCGAGGCTACTAACATTCGTTTGCAAAGGAGAGAAACCCGTGATCACATTCCGCGAATACCGCAATCAAGCAAAAGCCTTCGCCACTGCCATTGACAATATGGACGACTGGCTTGTTCTCGATATCATGCGTCATCGAGACTCCGATTGCCTAACCGAAAGCAACTACCATGTCGCATTGGAACGATTGGGCGGAGAGACATACGACACTGTTGATGAGACTGGCGACGTTAGAACGGTGGAGTTTTCTCATTGGGCAGTAGGCTGGATTGAGCACATACTAATCCGCCCGAATACACTCGCCCATGAGACCGCTCTGGAATTAGAAGCCAAGCTGGCCAACTATCCCGTGTTGGATGAGGATGATCTGTCGCAACGGGAGTATGATGATGCGCGGTTCGTTTGGAAGCAGTGCTATAACAACGCGGAACGAATCGAATACATTCGCAATAACCGTGAGCAATTCGACTTCCAATCATTCGCCGATATGCTTGGATGTGCCCGAGGAAACTACTTCGCTGGATACGCTAGCGAACTAATCTGCCGATAGGGAGAAAACATCATGGCACACGAAGAATGGATGAAGCGACAGAAGGCAATCAAGCCCATCGTCACCCTCGACAGACTATGCAAGGACATGGGAGTAGAAACGCTTGATGACTTCTACGAGCGTGTTATTGATAATGACTATACCTACTCGGAAACCTACAAGTGGGCTATCGGGGAAGGCAAGTCGGAAGAGGAAGCCGAGGAGATTGCTCGCAAGGCAGAAGAGGCTAGCCTCTCCGAAGCTTCCGACAAGTATATGGACGCAGTCGTGAGTGTTGCTCGGGAACTATACGCCGAGCATGAGCTTGACCTAACGGAGGATCCCAAGAACTGTCTGCAATTCCATGTCAGCCCAACGAAAAAGGATAAGCGCGGGCGATTGGATTGGAGATCATCCCTAGAATGCATTCGGCAGACTATCAACGGCGTGGGCATGTTTGAGTTCGATAGCGTTGATTGCCTGTTGGAGTCAGGGCCTTATACCGAACTGTCAGCCGCCATGCAACATCTGCACTGGATTATCGATTGGCCTCGTGTCTATGGCAATGGAACCGCCAAGAGCATGGTTCAACGAAGGCTGCGATACTAGGATACACTACACACAACGGTTTCAACACAACAGACAAGCGAGAAACGAGTACACATCTATGAACACATCATCGGCAAGCAAGCTTTCAGACGCGGATCTGCTTCGTGAGATTCGCAATCGTCCTTCCGTTAGGGAGGCGGTTTTCCAGAGTGTCAATGCCACGCGCAGTCAGCAGCCCAAGAGCAAGAGGAGTTATACCGATAGCGAAGGTTTCAATTCGCTGGATGGCATTGGTATGGATCCATCCGAGCATCGCAATGCTTTCCGTCGTACGTACGGGTGGATGATCAAGATCTATGCCAACAAGCACAATGAGCCTGTATTGACGGGCGAGGTGCTAGAGGCGGCATTGCGATCGGTTTCTCCTGGTGGCAGAGCTCACAATTACAAGCCTAGCACAATCGTATCTTGCCTATCGAATGGCAAGAAGATGGGCCTTTGGAGCGTCGGCTATGTGCGCGACAAGTCAGGCAAGTGGGTAAACGCTTGGATTCCTGCCAAGAACCCGCCCGCAGACGCCTTCGTCTATCATCGAGAGGCTTGGATCTCTGCCGAGTAAGAGGGCAGCATGTTCCTAAACATAGACACGGAGAACCTAAGGATTGAAACCGTGGAGGACAACGGTATTACCATCCTCCACGCTAGCAATCTTTGGGACAAGGTTTCGGGTAGGGAGCGAGGTCTATACTACCTTGGCTTGAAGAAACCTCCCCACTACTCGGAAGAAAGTTTCATCGCTGACATGAAGGCGGCTGGCGAATGGGCTAGAAGGTATAGCGACGAACGAAGAGCCGCAAGAGCAGCCAAGCCAAAGGGGCCTAGCTTGCCGAAAAGTGAGCTTGCCTTCTACTGCATCGACTAACTTACCATATGTGGCAATACATGTATGGTCAATATCCAACAACACAAGGAGACAATGCACATGCTATTCCGTGAGCTATCGCCATCAGAAGAGGTTGACTTCCGTCAGTGGGCACGAGACAACTACAAGGTCAATTCCGAGATTGAGGGATATTGGCATCCCGTTGTTCAAGCCGAATGCGCGAAGATGAATGCGGAATCGGCTACATTCGTGAAGGATACTACCTAACAGTCTTACGCTTACACGAACTTACATGTAGGTGTCTCATAGAGGCACCCATCCAGTCACTCTGGCAACTAACCCAATGTAACTGCTACTACCCACCCACGGCAGGCATAGCTTGCCAAACAACAAGGAGATACATCATCATGGCTACTTTCACCTATACGCTCTCCAATGCGGAGAACGTTTCCGTCGATCAGCTCACCCTTGACGTCAAGAGCGAGTTCCAGGCTTTCAAGGCTCGTCACGAGGCGGACGAGGTTGCTATCGCCAATGCCGTCGGCGCAGTGTTCGATGAGAACCGCGGCGCTGGTCTCAACTTCGATTACATCCGTTCGCAGGTGAATGCGAAGCTTGGCGTCGGCAATGCGGCTTTCAAGGAGGTCTCTGATCGGATTCACGCCTACCTTAAGGCCAACACTGCGGTTAAGGAGACGAACCTTACCCCGAGTGGCGCGCAGCCGCTCTTCGTGAATGCCAAGGGGCGCAAGGACGGCGGCACTCGTCGCATCAGTGATATCGCGGTGCCTGCGGTTCCTGCCGTCTAATCAGCAGCGCATAGTCGTTTCCTAGGAGAAGGGCAGCAACATAAGATACGCAAAAGGCTGCCCTGCCTATCTTTCCGTTCAATCAGCAGCCTGCGTATGTGTTCATATACGGGCTACTTTATGAGCTAGCAGACTATGAATGTTCGGGATGAATAGTTCCGCCATCATTACTGTTGGGGTAGATAGCTTAGTAGCCCTGGTGTCAGTCAGTAGCCGCGCGCAAGCCCCGCTACATGAAAAAGTACCAGACGGGGGAGGGCTATACACACGTATACCCGAAAAGCTATCGAGGTATGGTTCAATTCCCACCTAGCTCACCTTATCACGGATCCGTAGCAAGGAAGCCACCACATGTCTAACACTATCACGACAATCAATCCCGACGATTCTGACTGGACGAAGCATCGCTACCTATTCTCCGTCGGCACTGGTGGAGGGTATGCAGCATTCTACTTCCTAGTCTATTCCAATGACATGAGCGATGCCTTCGATGAGCTAGGCGACTACTGCACCGAACATGCGCCTGGACTTCTATACGACAAGGAAGACGTCTATTCGACATATCGCTCGAATATCGAATTGAGTGGTATGAATGAAGAGCGGGCCTGGGAAGAGGCTACTATGGACTTGATCCAATGCGGCAATGCAGGCGACTGTTTCTTCGAGTCGTGGGAGGTTGCTTGTGAAACTGACCCATCCGCTAGTTTCCTAACCAGTATTGAGGAACGACAATGAGCCAGCCAAAAGTAACGGTCTATTACTCGTTCGATTAGGGGTGGGTGGATGCATGTCCTCACCTATACGGTCGATGAGGATGACGACGCAATGATCTGTAAGTCCTCCGAAGTTCTAACCTACTCGAAACCGCAGCTAGACTACTTCATCGCGCGAAGTAAAGCCGATCCGAACATCTATGTGTTCGAGGCAAAACGCGTATAGCAACATGCACGCATAATCTCCTGATTGTGCTATTCGCATAACAACGTAAGGGAATGGTGATAGTCTTGAACGTTCAATATCTCGGATGCTACAATGGAGTCGATCAGTTCTTTTTGTCTGGAAGCTCGCCGAATGGTGAGCCTATTGCAGCTACACTGCATATGAAAAGACCGGCACCAGGTAAGGGTCATGACGAGCCGATTGAGCGAATGGCATGGTTCAATCAGGGGAAGACTTGCAAAACTGCTTCGATTAAGATTTCCAGTGCTGACGGAATCTTCAGCCGTGTGAAACGAATATGCGAATATGCGCGCTATCGAACGGCGCGATAACAACCTAACGACAACAAGGATGTAACATCATGAAGATCATATCAGTTCTCATCTCGCTTACAGTATTGATTGTCATTGCTTCACCTTCATCCGCTTCCACGCCGATCGATCAATTAGAGCGTCGTGGATGTTGTTCGCATCATCATGGCGTATGCGGATGTTCGGCTGGTCATGCGACTTGCTGCGATGGCGCAACAAGTCCCTCATGTGGATGCTAACTAGCCTATCTTGACATAACTCCCAATAACCTGCAACCAAAAGGATCATCACAATGGAGTTCTTGTTTCTCTATTTTGTTGTTTTAGGAATCATCTGTGCGATAGTCTGCGGGGTCATTGCAAGGGGTTGAGATTGGCGAGATCAGTGGGTATTCTGGAACAATTTATCACTTCCTAACAGTTGGAGGTTCTGGCCCTCTTGTAGAAAAGTCAACTGGAAAGTTGTGTGGATATGTAACCGGAACATATTCGTATCCCAACTCTGGCGGCGGCACGACTCATACGATAGATATTGCTGGTGC
>Ga0326728_10009162_pt1 | contig 23999 bp, 22 predicted proteins | sample MB3enrmetagenome_FD_207602 | JGI IMG/M metagenome (GOLD analysis project Ga0326728, IMG submission 207602) | Lab enriched peat soil microbial communities from McLean, Ithaca, NY, United States - MB31MN | ecosystem: Environmental > Terrestrial > Soil > Wetlands > Peat | place: USA: New York... | reverse complement strand
GAAATAGGGCGGCTTGATGCGGGGATAGGCGCGCTTGCCCTCCAGGGACTCGATCAGGCCCGTTTCCTCGCCGCAGATGTAGGCGCCGGCGCCGCGATGGATGTAAATCTCCAGGTCATAGCCGCGGCCCAGGATGTTTTTGCCGAGGAAATTTTTGGCGCGGGCCCCGGCCAGGGCGCGTTGCAAGAGCCGGGCGCCCTCCGGCATCTCGCCGCGAATATAGATGTAAGCCAGGTGGGCGTCGTTGGCGAAGCAGGAGATGATCATCCCCTCCAGCAATTGGTGGGGGTCCTTGTAAATGATCTGGCGGTCCTTGAACGTGCCCGGCTCGGATTCGTCGGCGTTGCAGATCAGGTAAATGGGTTTGCCGCCGCGGCGATCCACGAAGGACCACTTCAGCCCGCAGGAAAACCCCGCGCCGCCCCGGCCCCGCAAGCCGGAGATTTTGACCTCCTCCCGAATCTGTTCCTGGGCGGAAAGCTTTTTGCCGTCCGGCAGTTCCTTTGGTGGAAGCGACATCGCCTTTTTCAGCGCCTCGTAGCCGCCGTGGCGCAAATAGCACTCGAGGTCGGGCGTGTAGCCCGGCTCATCGGCGTGCTTCAAAACCAATCTGTATTCCTGCGGCATGTCTCGATTAACTCCCGGTTCCGCCCCGGCGGCAGCTTGACTCCGCCGCCAAAATCCTTACATTCAATACTCCATCACTGCCCGATGGTGTAACGGTAGCACAACAGACTCTGGATCTGTTTGTCATGGTTCAAATCCATGTCGGGCAGCCATTGTCATGGGCATTTCGCAATGATTTCATCCGCCTTTTGCGTCGAAACTCCTTCATAAAAGTCTTCATTGACCATCATCACCGGGGCGGTGCCGCAACTGGCCAGGCATTCGACAAACTCGACGGAGAATTTGCCGTCCGCGGTGGTTTGCAGGCCGTCTTCCGAGGGGTCCAGGCCGAGTTTGCGGCAGATGTGGTCGCGCAATTCGCGGCTGCCGCCCAGCGCGCAGCTCAAGGTCCGGCACACCTTGATCTGGTGCCGGCCGGCCGGTGTCTGCCGGAACATGGGATAAAATGTCACCAGTTCGTAAATATTGATCGGCGTCATGCCAAGCCGCTGCGCCGTCCACTCCATCGCTTCGGGGGAAATATGGCCGAACCGCTCCTGGATGGCATGCAGAAACATGAGCGACGCGCTGCGCTTTTCCGGGTAATGGGTGAGCAGTTCGTCAAGCTCGCTCTCCATTTCGGCTGGGACGGTGAAGCTCATCGGTCGCATTCCCCCATGACAAAATCGAGCGAGCCGAAGATGGCCACCGAGTCGCTGATCATGTGGCCGGGCATCAACAACGGCAGGATGCTCAGGTTGCAGAAGGACGGGCTGCGGATTTTGAGGCGGTTGGGCGTGCCGCCGCCCTTGCTGTTGATGTAAAAGCCCAGCTCCCCCTTCGGGTTTTCGGCGGAGAAATAAATTTCGCCGGGCGGGGCGTTGATCCCCTGGGTGACGAGGATGAACTGGTGAATCAACTCCTCCATGCTGGTGAGCACTTTGCGCTTGGAAGGCAGGACGGTTTTGCCGTCGGGGATGTCCACCGGCTCGCGGGTGTCGTTGTCGGGGCCGCCCGGCAATTTATCCAGGCACTGGCGCAGCAGGCCGACGCTCTGCCGCATCTCCTCAATGCGCACCAGGTAACGATCGTAGCAATCCCCCACCGACCCGGCCGGCACCTCAAATTCCAATTGGTCATAGACCAGGTAGGGATGGGCCTTGCGCAGGTCAAACTCCACCCCGCTGCCGCGCAAGTTCGGGCCGGTCAATCCGTAATCAATGGCCGCCTCGCGCGAAATGACGCCGATGTCCCGGTTGCGGTCCACGAAGATTTTGTTGCGGGTCAGGAGCCGCTCCGTTTCGTCAATGTTGACCACAACTTCGCCGAGGAACTTGCGGCATTGGGCGGCCCAGCCCGGCGGCAGGTCGCGCGAGAGGCCGCCGATGCGGGTGTAGGTGGTGGTGAAGCGCGCGCCGGTCAGGGCCTCGATCAGGTTGTAAATCTTCTCCCGCTCGGTGAAGGTGAGGAGAAAGACCGTCAGCGCGCCCACGTCCATGGCCATCGAGCCCAGCCCGAGCAGGTGGGAGGAGACGCGGGCCAGTTCGCAGCAAATGACGCGAATAAACTGGCAGCGCGGCGGCAGTTGCCGGTCAATCCCCATCAGTTTCTCGACCGCCAGCGCGTAAGCCACGTTGTTGGCCAGCGGCGCCAGGTAATCCAGCCGGTCGGTGTAAGGAATGAACTGGGTGTAGGTCATGTTCTCGGCGATCTTCTCGTCGCCGCGATGGAGGTAGCCGATGTCGGGCGTGGCCTTGGTGATGATCTCTCCGTCCAGTTCCAGGACCAGCCGCAGGACGCCGTGCGTGGCGGGATGCGACGGCCCCATGTTCAGCACCATTTTCTCCCCCTGAATGTCGGTCAGCTCCTGCGCGGCGCCGGGCGGCAAGGGCGATTGCGGGTTCATGTCCGCCGACAAAGCCGCCGCCTGCGCCGCCGCGTCCGGAATGTTGAGTTCTTTGGCCGCCATGCGTTAAAGGTTCTTGGCGATGCCCCGATCCGCCCTCTCGTCCGATTCCAATTCATGGGCGCGCGGCTCGCGCGCCGTGCTGTTCTGGCCGCCGGGACGCGTCACAAAGGGCCCCCCCTCCTCCGGCGCGGCGCGGGTGAAGGCGACCTGCGGCAGGTCCGTCGGCTTGCCCGCCAGCGGAAAATCCTTGCGCAACGGAAAATACGGATAGCCTTCCCACATCAAAATCCGCCTCAAGTCCGGATGCCCCTGGAAGCGGATGCCCATCATGTCGTAAATCTCGCGTTCGTGCCAGTCCGCCGTCCGCCAGACGCCGCTGACGGTGGGCAATTGGGATTTTTCCTCGCTCACCCCGGTCTTGAGCCGCAGATGGCAATGATGCCCGTAACCGTAGAGGTGATAAACCACCGTCCAGCGCGGGTCCGTGCCGTAGTTGTCCAGGCTGGTGATATCAACCAGGAAATCGAAGCCCATCTCCTTTTTGGCAAATTGGCAGACGTCGGCCATGCGTCCGGCGTCGGACAATCGCACCGTGATTTCGCCACGGAACTCCGCCGGCTCGGAGATCAGCTCCCCGAACCGCGCTTTTAGTTGTTGGGCTAATTCGCGCGCAGACATGGAACTATCTTGCCCGCCGGCGCCCCGGTTCAGGCAACCCGTTTTTGCAGCGCCATGAAAGGTTCCCTGGCCACCTTCGCTTGCAGTTTGATCAGCGCATCCAACAAGGCTTCCGGCCGGGGCGGACATCCCGACACATAGACGTCCACCGGCACAATGTTATCAACGCCCTGCAACACGGCGTAACTGCGGTACATCCCCCCCGTCGAGGCGCAAGCGCCCATGGCGATGACCCATTTAGGCTCCGCCATCTGCTCGTAAATGCGCCGCACGGCGGTCGCCATTTTGTAGGTGACCGTGCCGGCCACAATCATGACATCCGATTGCCGCGGGGAAAAGCGCATGACCTCCGACCCGAAGCGGGCAATGTCGAACCGGCTGGCCCCGGCCGCCATAAGTTCAATGGCGCAACAAGCCAAACCCATGGGCATGGGCCAGAGGGAGTTTTTGCGGAACCAGTTGACGGCCGAGTCCAGGCGGGTGTGAATGACATCGCCTTCGACCTTCGAGTTATAGCCGATTTCAGTTCTGGTCTGCATGGTGTGGCACAGCCGCCATCTCCGACCTTCGCAATAAACATCTGAACCCACTGGCAGGCAAGCAGATTGTGGACTTTTTCGGCGGCGCGGGTGCATCCTTTGGAAGGCTGCAGGTTCCGCCGTGAACACGATCTATTTCGATTACAATGCAACGACGCCGCTGGATGGCGCGGTGCGCGAGGCCATGCTGCCGTTTTTGGGCGGGGTCTTTGGCAATCCTTCCAGCGTCCATCATGTTGGCCGGCAGGCCCGCGCCGCCCTCGACGACGCCCGGGACCGGGTCGCCGCAGTCTGGCGCGCCAGGCCCGGCGAGGTGGTCTTTACCAGCGGCGGGACGGAGAGCAATAACCTGGCTGTTTTTGGCGCGGCGCGACTGCTGCGCGACAGGGGGCGTCACTTGATTACCTCCTCCATCGAGCACCATGCCGTGCTGAATTCGTTTCAATACCTGGCCAGGAAGGAGGGGTTTGAGGTGACGTATCTGCCGGTCGATAAGGAAGGCATTGTGTCCCCGGACGACCTCAAGAAGGCGATCCGCGCTGAAACCATCCTGGTTTCCATCATGTCGGCCAATAATGAGACCGGCTCGATCCAGCCAGTGGCGGCACTGGGCGAAATCTGCCGCGCTCACGGTGTTGTTTTTCACACCGATGCCGTGCAGAGCTTTGGCAAGCAGCCGTTTGAGGATATCCATCAATTCAACGCCGATCTGGTTTCCGTTTGCGCCCACAAATTCCATGGGCCGAAGGGCGTGGGAGCGCTGTTTATCAAATCGCCTCTTCATCCCGATCCCATCATTTTTGGCGGCGGCCACGAGAACGAGCGGCGCGCCGGCACCGAGAACCTCGCCGGCATCATCGGCCTGGCCGGGGCCATGGAGCGGTTCGTCAAAACGCCCGTCTTCGAGGCGCAGAAACTTTTCCCATTGACCGCAGAACTTATTGATTTTGCCGCATCGCTCGAAGGCGTTGACTTCCGCGGTTCGCCGCGCAGCCGGCTGTCCAATACCGCAGCTTTTACCGTGGCCGGTTGCGACAGCATCACCTTGCTGGCAGGCCTGGACATGGAAGGCATCTGCGCCTCAAGCGGGTCCGCGTGTTCCGCCGGTTCCCTGGAGCCGTCGCACGTTTTGAGCGCGATGGGTGTTGATAAGAACGCCGCCAATTCGCTGGTCCGCTTCTCCCTCGGCTGCGATTCCACCGCCGACGAAGTCCAAGCCGCCAAGACCGCCCTTAAGAACGTCATCACGCGCGCCCGTCACCCCTGAATTGCCTGTGAATTCCTTTTCTTTTGGCTGTGAATTCATTGTGCATCTTGCGGAGATATTCACATTTTCCCCGTTATTGGCTCTCGCCCCGCCAACTTCTTCCCAAAAGGAATTCCACGTAACCGCCTCTCGTTCCCTTGACACCGACGATTTTATCCGTTATCCACACCCCTTATTAATACTTCCTTTATTGAAGGAAACATACTATTAAAAGGGCCGCATGAATCTGACCATCGCCAAAGATCAATTAATCCACGGATTGCAGTCCGTGCAAAACATCGTCAGCACCCGCACCACGTTGCCGATCCTTTCCAACGTCCTCTTGCGCGCCGGCAAAGACAGGCTTGAATTCACCGCCACCGACCTTGATGTGTCGATCAGTTGCGCCGTCGAGGCCAAGGTCAAAAAGCAGGGGGCGACCACCGTGCCGGTCAAGAGGTTCTTCAGTGTGGCGCGCGAATTGACCAGCCCTGAGATTGAACTGGAGGCAGATGAAAAGCATGCCTGCACCATCCGCGCCGGGGCGTCGTTTTACAAAATCAACGGTTTGGGCGCGGACGAGTTTCCTCCCATCCAGGCCATGAAGGAGGAGAAAAAGATCACTTTGCCGCAGGAAAAGCTCAAAGTCATGCTGCGCAAGACCTCGTTCGCCATTTCGACCGATGAATCGCGCTACGTCCTCAATGGCATTTTCATCAGCCTGAAGGAGCACAAAATGACCATGGTGGCCACAGACGGGCGGCGACTGGCGCTGGTGGATGAGGAGTTGGACATTCCGGAAAATTGCCAGGGCGAGGTCATCATCCCGACCAAGGCCGTTAATGAACTGAACCGCCTGCTGGTGGAGAAAGGCGACGTCGAAATCAAGCTGAGCGAGAACCACGTCTCCCTGACCCTCAACGACGACAAAGGCTTTTCCATCCTGATCCTTTCAAAGCTGGTGGAGGGGAATTATCCCAATTACCGCCAAGTGATCCCCAGCGAAGCCAAGGAACGGATCCCCCTGCCCCGGGAAGAGCTTCTGGCCGCCGTGCGGCGCGCCCAGATCATGACCAGCGACAAGGCCAATTCCGTGAAGCTGGCCGTGGCCCTCAATAATCTGGCCATTACCGCCAATTCTCCCGAAGTGGGCGAGGCGCGCGAAAGCATGGCGATCAATTACAAGGGCAAGGAAATGGCCATCGCCTTCAACCCGGCCTATTTGGTCGACCCGCTGGCCGCCTTGACCGAAGACGAAGTCTTCCTGGAACTGATCGATGAGCTCAGTCCGGGCGTCTTGAAGATCAACGGCCCGTTCCTTTACGTCGTCATGCCCATGCGGCTGAGTTAGCAATCTGTGAATTGCCGGTGAGCAACAATTAACAAGATTGCCGTGCCAGACCGCGCCTGGCCGCTACAATACGCGGCATGACGAATGATTACGCGCGGATCCTTGAGGCAACCGAAAGGCACCTGCAATCCCTCAAAGCTGGCGGGGTCCGTTTCCTGACCATTGAACTGGACACGTTGCGGCGACTGCAGCAGGCGGCGCCGCCCGCTAAAACCGCGGGTGCGCCGGAGGAGCCGGACGTTGCGGGAAGCGGAGCCCCCATGGCCGCGTTGCGCGCCCGGGCCGCCGTCTGTGTGAAATGCCCCCACCTGGCCGCCAGCCGGAAGAACGTCGTGTTCGGCGTGGGCAACAGTCACGCCTCGCTGATGTTCGTCGGCGAGGCGCCCGGGGCGGATGAAGACCGGCAAGGCGAACCGTTCGTGGGCGCCGCCGGGCAATTGCTGACGCGCATCATCAAGGCCATGGGATTCAGCCGCGAGACGGTCTATATCGCCAACATCCTGAAATGCCGTCCCGACACGCCGGGGCAGCACAGCGGCAACCGCAAACCCACCGCCGACGAGATGAAAACCTGCCTCCCCTATTTGCTGGAACAAATCGATTTAATTCGGCCGAGAATCATCGTCGCCTTAGGGGCCACGGCGGTTGAAGGGTTGCTGGGGAAGACCGAAGCGATCGGCAAATTGCGGGGTCACTTCCAGATATTTCGCGACATCCCGCTCATGCCGACATTTCATCCCTCGTATCTGCTGCGCAACCAGGCCCCGTCCGAGAAGCGCAAAGTCTGGGAAGACATGCTGCAAGTCATGGAAAAGCTGGACCTGCCCGTCACCGAAAAGCAGCGCGGCTATTTTCTGAAGCCTTGACTCTGCGAGGAGGGGACCGGTCTTGGAGACTTGGAAATGAGCCCCGCCAGGCAACCCTAAAACTCTCCAGGATTCCGCTTGACTCCGTTTACGTTGTAAACGATCCTGGTGGCGCATGGCAACGGTGGTTCAATCGTGTCGCATTGAAAAGGCCCTGGCGCCTCTGCTTGCGCGTCAGGCCCGGCGCAAAAAGCTGGAAGTGTCCACCCTCAGCAGCCTCTATTTGCGGGAGAAGGCGCTGGAGGAGGAGTTTCCCGGAATAGGATTTCGTGACGCCGCGGGCGGCAGGGAGGCCTGCGTGCTGGGGCATCGGGTCGCGATTTGGGAGGTCGAGGATGTCCAGCGCGAAACCAAAAGCGTGGCGAAAACCGCGAAGCACTTTCGCTGGCCGCGAAGCCTGGTTCGCTGCGCCCTGGCTTTTGCGCGGGCGTTTGCCGGGGAGGTTGCCCGGCAGAGGACGGCCGAATCTGAAGCATGAAACTTCGCCTGCTGGCGGATGAGAACGTCTCGCACGCCCTTCTGCCGGCCTGCCGGAAGGGTCAAGCCGGCTTCCCCATGGCGCATATCGCGGACTGGCGCGACGGGGCGTGTCTTCAATTGAAGGACCCGGCCTTGCTGATGACGTTGCGCGAGGAACACCTGGTCCTGGTCAGCTTTGACCGCGCTTCACTGGCGTATCAGGCGGGCCTGTTGACTCGCGAGGGCGTTGGACATGCGGGCGTCATCCTGTTCCGCCGATTCATCTCCCGCGTCGCTTACGGAGCCCAGGCGCGGTTGCTGGTGTCTTTCTGGCGCGAGGCCGCCGGCTGGGATTGGACTGACTTGGTGATCTACCTGCCTGGCTAAGGCGGAGGTTGCCACGGGCTTTTTGATGGACTTTGTCCGCCAAAAACGCCGAAACTCAATGGTCGCACGACATCTTTGAAGACGTCATTCAACATCATCGGCGACCGGGCCGCCGCATGACGCCGACCCAATGGATGCTCATCGCGCTGGCGGTGGCCGGCGTGGGCTTGCTGGTGCTGCTGGTCATGTGGGTGCGGCTCAACGCCTTTCTGGCCCTGCTCATCGCCGCGCTGTTCGTGGGCGCGGGGTCAGGGAAGCCATTGCCGGACGTGGCGGAGGCCTTTCAGCAAGGACTGGGCACAACTCTGGGCGGCGTGGCGGCGGTGATCTGTTTGGGGGTGATGCTGGGCAAACTGCTGGCCGAATCGCGCGGCGCGGAAGTCCTGGCCAAAAGGATGGTGGCGGTGTTCGGCCCGCGCCGCATCGGGCTGTGTGTCATGACGCTGGCCCTGGTGGTGGGCCTGACCACCTGGTTTGCCGTGGGGCTGATTCTGTTGATCCCGGTTTTGCAAACGCTGACCCGCGAGACGCGGCGGCCCTACCTGCAACTGGCCCTGCCCCTGCTGGCCTGTCTCTCCGTCATGCACGGCCTGATGCCGTCGCATCCTGGCCCCGTGGTGGCCATTCAGGCGCTGCATGCCAACGCCGGCATGGTCGCCCTCTGGGCGTTGGTTCTCGGATTGCCGACCGCGGCCATCGCCGGGCCGCTCTTTGCCCGATGGGCCAGCCGGCACGTGGATGTCGCGCCGCAGATGATCGCCGTGCATCCGCTGGCGGAAGGCCGGCGCTGGCCGCACTTCGGCCTGACGCTGTTCTCCATGCTGTTGCCGGTGCTGTTGATGCTGGCGGGAATGGTCGCCAGCCTGGTTCTTCAGCCGGGGTCAGGGGCGCGGGACGTGGCCGGCTTTATCGGCAAGCCCGCCATCGCGCTGCTCATTTCAGTGCTGTTCGGGCTGTGGTCGCTCGGCGGGAGGTGCGGATTCAGCCGCGCGGAACTGGCGAAGTTTGCCGAGGAATCCGTGGCGTCGGTAGGCGTGGCAATATTGATCGTGGGCGGCGGCGGCGGGTTTGCGCGCGTGCTGGAAGTGAGCGGGACGGCGGCGGCGATGGGGGCATTGGCGCAGGCCATGCATTTGTCGCCGCTGCTGTATGCCTGGCTGGTGTCGGCCTTCATCCGGGTTGCCACTGGTTCGGCCACGGTTGCCATCACGACCGCGTCGGGCTTGATGGGGCCTGAGCTGGCGGCCCATCCCGGCACGAACGTGGAGTTGGTGGTCATGTCCATGGGCTGCGGGTCGCTGTTTCTATCGCACCTCAACGACGGCGGCTTTTGGATCGTCAAGGAATGCCTTGGCCTGACTACTGGCCAGACCCTGCGCACCTGGAGCCTTTGTGAAACGATCATCGGCCTGGCGGGCTTGGGGCTGACCCTGCTGGCCAACGCCCTGCTGTGAGGTTCAGGCGCATCTCTTTCCGGCGGGAAGCTGCCATTCCCGGCGGGCGGTGAGTCGCGAAGTAAAACGGATGAGAAGCGCTGCTTTGGGTGGAGGAAAGAACTTCCTGGTCAATAGCCATTGGCGGCCGAAGGACGGATCGTGACGCGCTGTTGCACCCAAGCCAGGTCGCCGGATGTCGGGTCCGCATTATAACCGGCTGCTCCATTGAAGTCCCCCGCCAAAACATATCTGTCGGTCCATTTTCTGATTTCCCCGTGGCCGTCGGCGAAGGACAAACTGCCGGCCTTGACATGGTAGGAGGCGGGAGTATCGACCCACACATTCGTGTGATCAAGGTCCTGCACCCAGTAACCATCATTGATCGAGTCAGGGTTCTCGTCAATGAACACCAACAATTTCGTGGGCGGCGGATTGACGATCCTCGACGTCTTCAGAAAGGTGAGACAATCCGACGCCCATACAGGGTCACCATTGAGCCAGGCGTTCATCGACATGCTGCGGACGGTGGGGATGGCATTGACGGCCTTCTTGTCTGCCGGACATTTGTAAACGCCGGGACTTTTGACATAGGGGTAGATGGCCCCGTGTGTGATCCAGGCCAAGTTGGTCGCTTCGACGGGGTTGCTGACGTCTCCAAGCACCCAACTGGAATGGGGCCCTCCCGCCACGGCCTGCGGGTCAGTAGGAAGGGTTGCGAAGTTGGTGCTGGCGGTGGCCACGTTCTTCACCAGGGAGTCGTTGCAGTCCAGGGCGTACAAGTGCCACGCTACGGCGAGCTGTTTGAGGTTGCTCTGGCACTGGATTCTCTGGCCTTGCGATTTGGCGGAGGACAGCGCCGGCAGCAGCAACGCGGCCAGAATGGCAATGATGGCAATCACCACCAGCAGCTCGATCAACGTGAAGCCCGCCGGCCTGAGGCCGCCCCTGGCGACAGGGGCGACGCGGAGAGGGCGCTCCAAGTCCGTTTTCATCGTGGTCTTTCACAATAGCATTGAAAGGGATGGTTGAAAACAGCTAAAACTGACCCATAGCTGGACATTATTGATTTCGCAAAGGAGATCCGAAGAACCAGGCTTAAAGCGCATCTTATTGGACGGGGCGCAGAAGAGCCGCTCCGTGCTCAGGGGTTCGCGTGGAGCGGCGGGCCGCGCGCAAGAGAATGGCTCCGTGCGCGGGAACCCGGCAGGAATAGTTCGTCTTGAATGTGCCCAGGGTCTGGTGCGACCAAAGATCGCGAAGTGTCTGCCGGCCGGCCAACCCTGCGTCCTTCCAATCCAAGGTGACAGCCTGTGCCTCCGCGCTTCGATTGAACAGGCCGACGGCCTTGCTGCCATCTTTGAGTTCTTTCACCCAGATTTCCGTCCCCTGGGTTTGCATGACCCGCCGCGCCGGGCTGCCCGGCAGGTCCTGATTCACGGCCAGCACTTCATCATTGGTCAACAACGACAAAGTCCATTCATCCGTGTCGGGCAGATTGTTTCCCAGCATGAGCGGCGAAGGCGCGAGCGCCCATAGCGACATCAGCATGACCTGTTCGTCTTTGGTAAAGCGGGTCTGACGCTCCTTTCCGGCGATCGTGCATTTGATGCCGATGTGTCCGAGAGGAAGCATGTCGGCATCGGGCCAGTGCCCCGGTCCGCCAACGCCCTGCCATTTTCCGAGCAAATCAAAGGCGCGATTCAGGTCGGTCCAACGGTCCCAAAAATCGCCGGAAATGCGCCACAGGTTCGCCTGCCTCGAGACGTGGGCGGCACGCGCAGGGGACGTCGGCCCGGGTGACGTGCTGAAAACAATCGGGCGCCCGCAACTGTCGATGGCTTTGCGAATCATTTCAATTTCATGCGCGCTATAAGGATTGGAAAGGTCGTCCACTTTCACGAAATCAACGCCCCATGAAGCCCACAATCTGGCGCAGGAGTCATACCACGCTTGCCCGGCCTCGTTGTTGCGCGCGCCATACATATCCGGACACCAACCGCAAATGCTGTTGGTGTTGGCGGCGTCAGCCGCGGTAAAACCTCTGCCTTGAACCGGCGTCGCTGCTTTGACCGACTGGCGCGGAATGCCGCGCATCATGTGAAGGCCGAATTTCAATCCCATCGCGTGAATTTCATCGGCAAGCGGCCTGAACCCTTTGCCATCCACGGCGGAGGGAAATCGATTCGTCGCCGGAAGCAACCGGCCCTGGTGATCCGCAAAGAGCCGCGCGCCTGTCCGTTCCCGGTTGAAGGCGCGGTCGTCGGTCGGCGACACCGCATCATACCAACGCGCGTCAATGACAATATACGTCCAGCCGTGGGAACGCAGGTGCTTCCGCATGTAGCGGGCATTGGCCAGCACTTCCTCCTCGGTCACACTGGTGCCCCAGGCGTCATAGCTGTTCCATCCCATGGGAGGCGCTGGCGCCCATTTCCAACAGGGCGGATCTGTGGTTGGCGAACCCGCGCGTGAAACAGCGGGAAGCGCCAACAAAACCGACGTGGCGAGCAACAGGATTTGAATTCTCTTTTCCAACATAATTCCAACGAAAGCGATTTGTCTTACTGGGCGGAGATCGTTACGGGCAGCTTGAGCCGGATGTCGTCCGAAGCCGCGCCAATGAGAAATTCATACTCTCCGGGTTCAACCACATATTGCTTTTTCTCCGTGTCCCAGTAGCGCAGGCGTTCGGCGGGGACATCAATCGTGACTTTGCAGGATTGGCCGCGCTTGACATGCACCCGGGCAAAACCGCACAGGGCGAGTTTCGGCTGCGGCACAGCGGAGGTGACGTGGCGGAAATAAACTTGCGCCACTTCGTCGCCATCGCGGCTGCCGGAATTCTCCACCGTAAACGTCACTTTCGCGGCGCCGTCGGCGGCAATTTTCCCCGGCCCCAGCTTGCCGCGCCGGAATTCAAACCGGGTGTAACTCAAGCCATGACCGAAGGCGAATAAAGGCGTGCCGCCGAAGTAACGGTAGGTGCGATTGCTCATCGAGTAATCGGTGAAGCCCGGCAAATCCGCCGTGGCCCGGTAGAACGTGACCGGCAGGTGGCCGGAGGGATTGACTTCGCCGAACAAAACCTCGCCCACGGCGCGTCCGCCTTCCTCGCCCGGATACCAGGCCTGAAGAATCGCGGGCAGATGTTCGGCTTCCCACGGGAGGGCCATGGCGGAACCGCTGCAATTGATCAGGATGAGCGGCTTGCCGGTGGCGTAAAGCTCGCGCACAAGATCCTCCTGCACCTGGGGCAACTCAATGCTGGCGCGGTCCCGTTGCTCGCCTTCAATCTTGGGGCTGATGCCGCCGACATAGATGAGGAGGTCAGCATTGACCGCGTTGCTGAGGGCCTCGGCGCGAAGTTCCGCAAGAGAATGAGCCGGAGCGGCCGGGCCTGGTTCAATTTCCCAGGGAAAGAGATGAATGGCATTGGTGGTGAGCGGACAGCCCTGGGCGCAGGTCACATCGATATTCGTTCCGGCCTGTTCCTTGATGCCGTTCAGGATGGTCACGGTCCGGGACGCCGTGCCGTTGTAGTTGCCCCAGAGCGTGCGCGAGTTGTCCGCCGTCTCGCCAATGACGGCGATTCGCTTGATTTTGCCCCGGTCGAGCGGGAGGATTCCGTCGTTCTTGAGCAAAACCAGCGATTCCCGCGCCACTTGCAAGGCAAGTTGCCGATGCCCGGGCGTGTTGTTCTGTTCAAGGCCGATCCTGGAATACGGGCACTGCTCCGGCGGGTCGAACAAGCCAAGCTCGAAGCGGGTCCACAACGTGTGATACAGTGCCTGGTTGATTTCCTTTTCGGTGGTCAGTCCTTGCTGAACCGCCCGCACCAAGGCATTGTAATCCCCGCCGCAACAAAGATCGCAGCCGGCCTTGACCGCGGCGGCGGCGGCCTCTTCGGGGGTTTTCACATAATGATGATCTTTCGGGGCCCAGATGTTGCGGATGGCATCGCAATCCGAAACGACGTAACCGTCAAAGCCCCATTGCTTGCGCAACAGATCGCCGAGCAGGAAAGAACTGGCGCAGCACGGCACGCCGCAAACCGAATTGTAGGCGCCCATGATCCCGCCCACATGTCCCTGGCGCACCGCCATCTCGAACTGCGGCAGATAGGTTTCGTAAAGATCGCGCTCCGGCGGCGTGGCGTCGAAGCGATGCCGCTGCGCTTCCGGGCCGCTGTGGACCGCATAATGTTTCGCGCAAGCCATGGCCAGCATGTATCGCGGATTGTCGCCTTGTATCCCTTTGATGAACGCCACAGCGAGGGTGCCCGCCAGGTACGGGTCTTCCCCGAAGGTCTCCTGGCCCCGGCCCCAGCGCGGATCGCGGAAAATGTTGATGTTGGGCGTCCAGAACGTCAGGCCGGTCCACCATTTGGAGTTGCCATCATGCCGGGAGCTGTAACTGTTGAACTTCGCGCGGCCTTCAAGACCCACGACGCTTCCTTCCTGATGAAGCAATCCCGGATCCCACGTGGAGGCTCCAGCGACCGGCTCCGGGAATACGGTGGCGACGCCGTTGTTGGCGACGCCGTGCAACGCTTCGTTCCAATAATTATAGGCGTGCAAACCGAGCCGCGGAATGGATGGGGCCTCGTTTTGCAACTGCGCGACTTTCTCCGCCAGCGACATCCGCTGAATCAAATCCTTCTCCCGCGCCGGCAAAGGCTGCGACGGGTCCGTCCAGAGGGGAGGGGCTTTAATGTCCGGGACCCGAACGGCCGCGGCTGAAAAGGGTTCAGCCAGGTCCGACGCATTGAAAGCGATGACCGGGGCGTTTGCGGCATCGTTCACTTCAAAGGTGTTGAACTTTGCGGCGCCCTTGCCCGCCGTAAATGAAACGGTCAGCGGCCCATTGATGGAGTCATCCTCATGCCCGACCCTGCCGGTGATGCGACAAACTTTTCGCGCCCCGCCGGCGGCGGTGACGATGTCGAAATTTTTGGCCAGCGTCACATCGCCGGAAGTCACGTCAAACAACCTTTCGCCCGGACCCGCCGCCAGCGTTTCCACTTCGCCGATCACGAGCGTGTATTTCCCCGCCGGCAAATGCGAGATGGCGACGGTGAAATTCGTTCCATTGATTTCTTCATGAAATGCCGCGGCGTTGTTCGTGACGCCCTGGATCGTGACGGAGGCATCATCCTTGCGATGCGCAAAGTCCCCGCGGAGGCTCACCTGCTGCCCGCAGGAGGCGCAGCTTTCTTCGGCCGCAAACGCGGCCGGAACCGAAAGTCCCGGATTCGCGCCGGACACCAGGGACATGACTGCCAGCGTCATGGAAAATCTCCCGACCCTTTGCCATCGGGTTCGAGAGAAGAGCGCTTTTTGGGCTTGAATCTTCATTTTCATCTGGTCGTTAGAATTGAGATTCATATTTAAGCCAGCGTCGCCCGAATGACAAGCCGCCCGGGCAGACCCTGCGCCCCTGGAGCCTGTGCGAAACGATCATCGGCCTGGCGGGCCTGGGGCTGACCCTGCCGGCCAATGCGCTGAAATGAAACGATTGGCTTGAAAACAGGGCGACAACAATGTATGATTCTTACATGAGGACGAATACTTATCCTTTGGCCGTTCCTTCCGGCCTGCTCAGGGAAGTGCGGAAAGCGGCCCGGAAGACAGGATTGTCGATGGCCGACACAATGCGGCAGAGCATCAAGCTTGGCCTGCCTAATCTGGTGGAGCAGTTGACGCCTGATCCTTTCAAAGCCCTGAAACCATTTACGGCTGAGGAATCCCGGCGATGCTTTGAAACCCCAAACCCGGAATTTGACGCGCTGTCTGCGCACTGTGCATCCCTTCCCGTGCCGATTCCCCAGGAATGAAAGCATGGGACATCTTCAATTGGCAGCCGCCGGGTTGGCCTGAGCCGCATCCGGCGGTGATTGTCTCCCACCCTGGCAGGGTGACCCACAAGCCGGAGGTCAACCTGCTTATGTGCGCGTCCAAGCCTGCCACGCGCGTTGCGGAACCCCATGAAGTCATTTTGGATGCCAGCGACGGCATGGACTGGCCGACGCTCTGCCGCTGCGACCTGTTCTTCATGGCGAAAAAGGTGGAGTTGAAAAACCAGCGCGGCGCTGTAACGGCAGAACGTAGAAAGCAAATCATTGCGACCATCATCCGATCCAATGGCTGGGTTTGAATTCCGGCATGGCCAACGCCTTGGTATAGCACCATCAGACTCATCCTATGAGGAGCAAGAGATCGCCTTATCAAAATGCTTCAACGGCTGGGAAGCGGCGTAACAACGGATCACCCTAAGGCGGCAGATACCTCCAAATGTTTGCCTGCTCGCGCCTGCTGCGCAGGCACTTGCAAGTAAAGCAATCCGGTCATCCCATATCGGTGGTATCCCGAACAGCACCACGCTTTCCTAGGTAAGTAAGTCGTCGCGCGGGATCACGAATTCCCGTCGTCATGGCCAAGAACTCTGTCAATGCGAGATTCGCGATGGCTCCGTTCAAAGAAAATACAGATGGCGCGGGAATCTCGCTGCCAAGGCCGTACCCGTGCTTTCTTCGCTGCACACGAATCTCCGGTGTTTCCAAATCTTGTTTTGCAAGCTCTCTATCAATCTGGTCTGCGCAAAATAGCCAATAATCTCCAGGTCGCGCAACGACAACTCGCCCGCCGAAATCGAACGGCCTTTCCTTCGTTTCTAGAAAAATCTCGGTGGCAAGGTCGAAGAGAGTGATTTCATAAGCCGCTGCAAGCTCGGTCAGCACAAGTCGCGGCCCATCGTGATCAACGCACCCAAAAATCACTGGGCATGTGAGGAGCAATTCAATCGCGCGGCGCGTTCTGAGATTCTGAGGAACAGCAACAACCTCCGCCCCTGGGTTGATCGCCATGATTAGATCGCGGGCGACTTCCACTTTCAATCGGCCAATGTTCTGTGGATAGGCGCCGACAACGCGGTTGAGGTTTGTCTCATCAATCCGGTCATCGTCCACGAGCACGAACCAGCGCACGCCAAAATATGCGAGTCCCTGCACGACTTGCGAACCCATCCCTCCAAGACCCACGACGCCAACGTGTTGCGACTCAATTTTTCGTTGGCCGTCCTCGCCAAACATCAAAAGCTGGCGCGCATATTTTTGTTCACTCATAAGTTGCAAATCTGTGCTTTCCGCGTGGAGATTCGAACCATGAACCGTTGGGGATTAGGAGGCAATTGAACTTTTGTGCTCTTTGTGCCCTCTGTGGCTAAATTCTTCTGCATTACAATCTGCAAGGTCAAGTCTCGTCCCGGCTCTTCCATTCCAAAAATAGTTTGACGCAGAGCGTGGCCAGGGCCAGGACGGCCAGCAGCGTGGCCACGGCAAAGGGCGCCACCGGATCGAATTCGTTGTAGAGCTTATCGACGCGCAGGGGCAGGGTGTCGGTCTGGCCGGCGATGTGGCCGGAGACGACTTCCACGGCGCCAAATTCGCCCATGGCGCGGGAGTTGCAAAGGATGATGCCGTAAAGCAGGCCCCATTTGACCGAGGGGACGGTGACGCGCCAAAAGGTTTGCCAGCCGTTGGCGCCCAGGGTCAGCGCCGCTTCTTCCTGTTCCGATCCTTGGTCCTGCATGATGGGAATGAGTTCCCGCGCCACATAGGGGAAGGTGACGAAGATCGTCGCCAGAACAATTCCCGGAAGGGCAAAGATGATTTTGATGTGATGAGCATCGAGCCAGTCTCCGAAAAGGCCGTTGGCCCCAAAGAGCAAAATAAAAAGTAATCCCCCAACCACGGGAGAGACGGAAAACGGCAGGTCAATGAACGTGAGGAGGAAGGCCTTGCCGCGAAAATGGAACTTGGCGATGGCCCATGAGGCGGCCAGCCCAAAGGCGACGTTCAACGGCACGCTGATGGCCGAGACGAGGAAGGTCAGCCGGATGGCCGAGCCGGTGTCGCGGTCCGTCACCGCCCTCCAGTAAGGCGCCCAGCCGCCGGCGAAGGCCTGGGCGAAGACATTGATCAAGGGGAGCAGCAGAAACAGGGAGGCAAACCCGACGGCCAGGGAGATGAGGAGCCATCTGGCGAGCGCGCTCTCGCCGGTGGAGGGCGGGGTGGGGCGCGTTTCGGGTTGAGCGGGGAAGAGGGGGGTCATGGCTGTTGAAATTTGGAGGCCCACCCTTGCACCCAGTTCAGGGTGAAGAGGAGAATGAAGGAGAAGAGCATCAGGACGAGAGCCACGGCGATGGCCCCCGTGTAATCATACTGGTCCAGCCGCGTCACCATGAGCACGGGCGCGATCTCGGTGCGCGGCAGGTTGCCGGAGATGAATTTGATGGAGCCGTATTCGCCCAGGGCGCGGGCGAAGGACAGGCCGAAGCCGGTCAGGATCGTCGGGAAAAGGGTGGGCGCAATGACGCCGAGAAACGTCCTGGCCCGGCCGGCGCCGAGGCAGGCGGCGGCTTCTTCAACGTCGCGGTCCAGGTTTTCGAGCACCGGCTGCAGCGTGCGCACCACGAAAGGCAGGCCGACGAAGGTCAGAGCGATGATCACGCCGAGCGGGGTAAAGGCGCCGCGGATTCCAAGCGGGACCAGAAACCGCCCCAGCCAGCCGTGGTCGGCAAACAAATTGGCCAGGGTCAGGCCCGCCACCGCCGTGGGCAGGGCAAAGGGAAAATCAACCAAGCCATCCAACAGAAGGCGTCCCGGGAACCGGTAGCGCACCAGGACCCAGGCGAGCAAACTTCCAAAGACGGCGTTGATGAGCGCGGCGGCGAGCGAGGCGCCCAGGCTCAGCTCATAGGCCGCCAAGGCGCGCCGGTTGGTGGCCAGCGTCCATAATTGAGGCCAGGACAGATGAAGCGAGCGCAGCACGAGCGCGGCCACGGGCAGCAGCACGATGATACCGAGGTAAAAGACCGTGAACCCCAGCGTCAGCTTCAGGCCGGGCAGCGGACCGGAGGAGCGACGGGCCGGGGCCGGCGGCGCGGACTCGAAGGGCAGCCCCGCGTTCTCCTCACCGGCGGTCTCTGGAGATCTGGTCAAAGATGCCTCCTTCCTCGAAGTGAACTTTCTCAGCCAGCTTCCAGCTTCCAAAAAGGTCCTGGAGCTTGAAGAGATTGATGGGAGGGAAGGTCGTTGAGTGGCGAAGGGCCACTTCCTTCAGGCGCGGGCGGAAATAATGGCGGGCCGCGATTTCCTGGGCCTCCGGCGTGTAAAGAAAGCGCACATAAGCTTCCGCCACCTGGCGCGTGCCGTGGAGATCGACGTATTTATCGACAATAGAAACGGGAGGCTCGGCCAAAATGCTCAGCGAAGGGTAAACAATCTCGAACTTGTCCCGGCCAAACCTGTCGAGGACCAGCAGGGCCTCGTTTTCCCAACTGATAAGGGCGTCGCCGAGGCCGCGCTGGGCGAAGGTCATGGCCGCGCTGCGCGCCCCTTCGTCGAGCACGGGGGCATTGCCGTAAAACTGTCCAACGAACCGCGTGGCGGCGGCGGTCGAGCCGTGGTTTTTGCGCAAGGCGTAGCCATAGGCGGCGAGGTAGGTCCAACGCGCGCCGCCGGAGGTTTTTGGGTTGGGCGTGACGAGGGTCACGCCCGGCCGCACCAAATCGTCCCAATCCTTGATGCCTTTGGGGTTGCCCTTTCTGACCAGAAAGACGATGGCCGAGGAGTATGGGCAACTGTTGTCGGGCAGCCGCGCCTGCCAATCGGCCGGGAGCAGGTTGGCTTGGTCATGCAACTGGTCGATGTCCCAGGCCAGCCCCAGGGAAACGACGTCGGCTTGGTTGCCGTTGATGACGTTGCGGGCCTGCTTGGCGGAGCCGCCGTTGGACAACTGGATGGTCACCGCCTCGCCGGTTTTCTTGAGCCAGAATTGGGCGAAGGCGTCGTCGATGTCCTTGTAATACTCCCGGGTCGGATCGTACGAGACGTTCAGCAGGGACACCGCCTTCTGCGCCAGGGCCGGCTGGGCGGCCATGGCGAGCAGAAGCCACAGGGCGCAACAATAATTCATGCCATGTTTCTGGATAGCAGTTCAGGTCCGCGCTTGAGCAGATTGCACCCGGCGCCGAATTAGTTCAAGGTCAGAACTTGTAGAGCAAACCCAGCATAACCTGCTGATCGATGAAGTTTTTGTAAGCGGGATGGGATGAGGCCGGGATGGTGTAAAGCTCATTGTTGCCGGCATTAAAGGTGTAGCTCAGGCTGGCGCTGAGTTGGCGGGTAAAGGCGTAGGTGACCCCCGGCGAAAGCGTGTACTCTCTGTCGGCGCGGATGCTGGGCGCCGTTCCGGCTGTATCATAGCCGCTGGTATAGTCGGCCTCAATAATCCCGGCGTTCATGTCAAATCCCCATTGCCCGGTCGCGTTCCAGTGATAATCGAGGAGGTAGGAACTGTCGAATTCCGGCACATAGCCGGTGGACGCAACCCAGTTCCATTGCTTGTACTTAAATGCCAGACTCTGATTGGTGGTGATCGTCGCCTCCACGGAGGCTTCCCCGTAATATCTTGTCGGGTGCAAATCGTGAACCGGCGTGTTGGCGTTGTAATCGCGGAAGTCAGGTCCGCCGGCCAGTTTCATCACCAGCCAGCTCCACGGCCGGCCTTCCGCCCCAAACAAGACTTGTTGATAGCTGCTGGACGAATAATGGCGGTCGGATGAAATCGACGTCGGGAATTGTTGCTGGTACTGGCTGCCGTAACGATACCCCACGGTCAGGGCCACGTTGGTCAACACTTTGTATCCCAAATCCGCGCCGCCATTCTCATCGCCGCGGCTCGGGTAGTTTTGATACCCTTTGTAGGGGGCCTTGTTGGTGTGGAAGACGGTGTTCATGCCGTAATAAAGCACGGCGCTGGTGGCTCTGATAAAAAACCTGTCCACATCATACTGCAAAGCGGTCGCCTCGCGGTCCTGAAACTGGTTGACCCGCTCGCGCGCCGGCGTATTGGCAAACTGGTTTCGATATCTGTCGAACTGATTGGCAGCCGCGCCAGAAAGCTGGTTCAGGGCATAGGTCGGAGCGCTCCTGTTGCCATCGTTGTAGAGGAAGGAGTTGTCCAGCGAGAACGAGAAATCGCCCGCCGCCCCTTTGATGCCCAGGCCAAACTTGTGCGCGTCGTAATCTTGCGACGGCTCATTGTCCGGCGCCTTGTCGCGTGGCAGCGCGAAGAAAACAAAGTCAGGCGTGTAATTCAGCGATAGTTTCTGAAAGGGCGACTGGCTGCCCAGCAGCGGGGCAAAATCCAAACCGATCGCCGGCGAGATCCTGGTGATCCAGGCCTCTTCCGTCGGCATGCCGTTGCCCGACACCCCAAAAATATTGTTGTCATAAGTTTCGCTGACGCCCAGCGACAATTGCGGCAACCAGGCCGGCTTGTTGAGCAATTCCTGCGCCGGCGCGGTCCCGGCAAAAGTCATGATGATGCCGGCGAGTGAAACAGCCTGGACGAAATGCGGATTGTTCAGATTGATTTTCATAATGTTCCTGATTTGAATTTTACTGCATTCACGGGGACGATAATAACGGAAACTCCCATTATGTCAATGGGAATTGTGACATTTATTTTGTAATGGGTCAAAACGGTCAATGGGTGCTTTAATTATTCCCGCAGGCGCTTGCCGGCGCCGGGGGGCGGCCCCTCGATTCTGAACGGATTTTAATGTAATGTTCAGCGGAATTTAATGTTGCCTGTGTCAGATGGGGAGGATGCCATGAGAATCCTTGTAATCGAAGACGAGCGGAAAGTGGCGGAGTTTGTGGCGCGGGGGTTGCGCGACCAGCGGTTCGCGGTCGATGTGGCCAACGACGGCCAGGCGGGCTGGGAGATGGCCAGCACCTGCAATTACGACCTGATCGTGCTGGACTTGATGCTGCCGGGCCTGGGGGGGATGGAGGTGCTGAAACGCATCCGGCGGCGGGGGTCGCAAGCGCCGGTGTTGATCCTGACGGCGCGGGCTGGCACGCCGGAGAAGGTGGAGCATTTCGAGGCGGGGGCCGACGATTATTTGACAAAACCGTTTGCCTTTGACGAATTGCTGGTGCGGGTGAAGGCGTTGCTGCGCCGCGGGTCGCCCGACCGGTCCAGCGTGCTGCGCATCGGCGACCTGGAGATCGACCGCCAGAGGCAGCAGGCGCGGCGGGGAGGAAAGCGGATCGAGCTGACCCCCAAGGAATACAGCCTGCTGGAATATCTTTGCGCGAACCCGGGCCGGGTGGTGTCCCGCACCATGATCATTGAGCACGTTTGGGACGAAAGCTTCCAGGGCCTGACCAATATCGTTGATGTTTATGTGCGGCATTTGCGCAGCAAGGTGGATGACGCTTTTGCGCGGAAACTCATCCGCACGGTGCGCGGCGTGGGCTACTGCGTGAGCGACGAGGCGGAGGCATGAACACGCGCTCGCTTCGCTTTCGCCTGCTCATATGGTATGCCGGATTGTTGACAGGCATTTTCGTGCTGTATGGCGCGGGGATGTCCCAGGCGTTGCGGCATTATCTCAAGCAGAGCCTGGCGGACTCGCTGGAGCGGCGCACGCGGCAAATCGCCACGCTGCTGGCCGGCGTGGAGCAAACGGGGGAACCCTATGTGATCGACGAGATCAAGGCGCGTTACGCGCCGGAGAATTACGACCGGTTTGTCCGGCTGAGCCGCCCCGACGGGACGGTGATTTATGCGTCGGGCCGCGCGGCGACGTTTGACCCGGCGGGCCTGCCGCCCGCCGCCGCCGCGGAGAAGCGGCGCGTCGCGGTGCTGCCGGACGGCAATCGTTTGCTGGTGGTGACCGGAGAGGCCAGGACGGCGTCGGGGCGGGGTTACGTCGTCGAAAGCGGCGGGCCCATGCAACCGATCGACACCATCCTGTCGCGGCTGGGGTTATTGCTGCTGCTGGGGGTGCCGGTGGTGGTGCTGGTGGCGGTGGGGGGCGGTTATGTGCTGGTGGGGAAAGCCCTGGCCCCGGTGATCCAAATTGCGCGCAGCGCGGAGCAGATCACCCTGCATAACCTGAATGAGCAGTTGCCGGTGACCCAGACCGGGGATGAGTTGGAGCACCTGTCCCTGGCATTGAACCGCATGATCGTCCGATTGCGGGCGGCGCTGGAGCAAAACCGGCGCTTCCTGGCCGATGCCTCGCATGAATTGCGCACGCCGCTGGCCGCCTTGCGGGGCGAACTCGAAAGCGTGGTCGAACAGACCCGCGCCCTGCCGGAATTGAGGGACCGGGCCGGGAGCGCGCTGGAGGAGGTGGACCGGCTGGCGAAAATCGTTGATGCCCTTATTGCCATATCCCGGCTTGAGGCGGGCGAAGCGCAGCAAGCGTGGGAACGGTTCGACCTGGCGTCGCTGGCCGCGGGCACGGCCGAGCAGATGTCCCTGCTGGCGGAGGACAAGGGCGTTGCGGTGTCCTGCAACGCGCAGGGCAGCGTGTGCGTGGAAGGGGACCGGGCCCGGATCAAGCAAGTGGTGGTGAACTTGCTGGACAATGCCATCAAATACACGCCGCAGGACGGATCAATCAGCCTCAACGTGGAGGCCCGCCAGGACAAGGCCGTCATCGAAGTGGCCGATACGGGGATCGGCATCCCGGCCGAGGCGTTGCCGCACATTTTCGAGCGGTTTTTCCGCGTGGACAACGCGCGTTCGCGCGAAGCGGGCGGCGCCGGGCTGGGGCTGGCCATTGTCGAATCGATTTGCACGGCGCACGGCGGGCGGGTCGAGGTGGCAAGCGTCGAGGGGCGCGGCAGCCGGTTCAAGGTGGAGCTGCCCCTGGCTCAGGCGCCGCGGACAAAGGCAAGCTTATGACGGAGCCAACATCCCCAGCTTCCCCGACACCCCAGCCCGCGCCGGACACGACCGGGGAACCCTCCCTGCTGCAGCGGCGCGAAACCTGGATCGCGCTGATCGTCATGATGGCGGTCATGATCCTGGGCTTCCTTTACCTGAAGCGCCACGGGGAACGGGAGAGGGTGAGCCAAGCCGTGCCGGTGGTGGCGGTCGCCACCGTGGATCGGGAAGACCTGTACAAGGAAGTGACCATCCCGGCGGAGTTCCGGCCCTATGTGGAGGCGGAGTTGAACGCCAAGGTTTCGGGCTATCTGAGCCAGATCAACGTGGATTTTGGCGACCGGGTCAAGGCGGGCCAACTGCTGGCGGTGTTGGAGGTGCCGGAATTGAAAGCCGAGCTGGCGGCGGCCATGGCGGCGCTGGAACGGGCCAGGGCGGATTACACCAATGCGCATTTGATCTATACGCGGTTGGAAAGGGTCAGCCGCGATCACCCCAATCTGGTCGCCCAGCAGGACATTGACACGGCGGAGGCCAAGGACAGCGCGACGCTGGCGGCGGTGGCGGTCGCCAAAGCGGACGTGGAGAAGTATCAAACGCTCTATGGGTACACCCGGATCACCGCGCCTTTTGACGGCGTCATTACTTGGCGGTCCGCCGATCCGGGCGCGCTCATCCAGGCGGGGACGGCCTCGGAAACCCAGGCCCGGCCCCTGGTGCGGATTTCCGACAATGATCTGCTTAGGTTGGACTTTCCCGTCTCCGTAATGTACG
>Ga0326728_10009161_pt1 | contig 24000 bp, 21 predicted proteins | sample MB3enrmetagenome_FD_207602 | JGI IMG/M metagenome (GOLD analysis project Ga0326728, IMG submission 207602) | Lab enriched peat soil microbial communities from McLean, Ithaca, NY, United States - MB31MN | ecosystem: Environmental > Terrestrial > Soil > Wetlands > Peat | place: USA: New York... | reverse complement strand
GCGCGCGTAACCGCAAAGGTGAGCTGCTGATCCAACGGCAGGCGTTGCATGCCGAGCAGATCGTTTTTCTTCATCCTGCCACAGGAGAGCGCATGCGCTTCGCGGCACCGCTGCCGCCGGATCTGGTGGCATTGCGCCGTCGCTGCGCGCCTGCCGCTTGACAACATATGGCCGGTTCAGTAGCTTTCCCTTGGGTAGGCACACAAGAATCCGAGTCCAGTGACCACCTCGGTTCGCTCGCTCACCACGCCGCCACATCCTGGACAATGCCGCAGAGAGAGGATGAACGTATGGCCGACGAAGCCGTCGGGAGAAACAAGCAGGGCAGCTCAGCCGCTGCGCGGGCCGAGCGCCGCCGCCGCACCGAAGAGGCGGACGAAGGGACCCACGCACGCAGTCGCGCCAAAGCGGAGCCTCCTCCCCCCCCACCGCCAGCCGCCCCGGACCCGATTCCAGCTCCAGCGCCCGCGCCCGCAGCGCCAGCGCCCGCAGCCCCCGTGGCCCCCGTCGTGGTCGAGGAAGCGGCGGTCAAGGAGGCGGCGCTGAACCTGAAGAGGCTGAAGGAGAAAAAGATCGCCGAGCTGGCGCAGCTGGCGAAGAACTTCAGCATCGAGGGCGCGGCGAACATGCGCAAGCAGGAACTCATCTTCGCCATCCTCGGCGCCCAAACCGAGCAGAACGGCTTCGTCTACGGCGAAGGTGTTCTTGAGATCCTGCCGGACGGATTCGGCTTCCTGCGCGCCCCGGATTATAACTACCTCCCCGGTCCCGACGACATCTACATCTCCCCGAGCCAGATCCGACGCTTCAACCTGCGCACCGGTGATGTGGTCTCCGGGCAAATCCGCCCGCCCAAGGAAGGAGAACGTTACTTCGCGCTGTTGAAGGTCGAATCGATCAACTTCGAAGAGCCGGAGAAGGCGCGCGAGAAGATCCTGTTCGACAACTTGACGCCGCTGTACCCGAACGCGCAGCTGCATTTGGAGCACGACCCGGAAGAATACACCACCCGCATCATCGATCTGTTCACCCCCATCGGCAAAGGCACGCGCGGCCTCATCGTGGCACCGCCGCGGACCGGCAAGACGATGATGCTGCAGAGCATCGCCCACGGCATCACCCGCAACCACAAGGAAGTGGTGCTCATCGTCCTGCTCATCGATGAGCGGCCGGAGGAAGTCACCGACATGCAGCGTTCGGTGGAGGGCGAGGTGATCAGCTCCACCTTTGACGAGCCGGCCACGCGACACGTGCAGGTCGCCGAGATGGTGATCGAGAAGGCCAAGCGCCTGGTCGAACACGGTCGGGACGTGGTTATCCTGCTGGACAGCATCACGCGTCTGGCGCGCGCCTACAACACCGTGGTGCCGCCGAGCGGCAAGATCCTGTCCGGCGGCGTCGATTCCAACGCGCTGCACAAGCCGAAAAAGTTCCTCGGTGCGGCGCGAAACATCGAAGATGGCGGCAGCCTGACGATCATGGGCACGGCGCTGATCGATACCGGCAGCCGTATGGACGAGGTGATCTTCGAAGAGTTCAAGGCCACCGGCAACATGGAAATCCATCTTGACCGCCGCCTGGTCGACAAACGCATCTTCCCGGCCATTGACATCAACCGCTCGGGGACCCGCAAAGAGGAGTTGCTGCTCGGTAAGGACGTGCTCGCCCGGGTCTGGATCCTGCGGAAGCTCCTGGCGCAGCTCAATCCGGTGGAGAGCATGGAATTCATCATGGACAAAATCACCGACACCAAAAACAACCAGGAGTTTCTGGATTCGATGAATCAGTAGGGAGTTGGTTGCGGTCCGGCAAACCTTTCTGATATCGAAAGACTTGGGGAACAACCGACACGGAGAGAGGGCCCGTATGGCAGAAGTGAGTATGAAGCAGCTGCTCGAAGCCGGTGTGCATTTCGGGCACCAGACCAGTCGCTGGAACCCGAAGATGAAACCCTACATCTTCGGCGCCCGCAACGGCATCTACATCATCGACCTGCAGCGCACGGTGAAGCTGTTCGAGCAAGCTTACGGCTTTGTACGCGACTTGGCCGGCGGCGGTGGCACGCTACTGTTCGTCGGCACCAAGAAGCAGGCGCAGGACGCCATCCGCGAGGAGGCCGAGCGCTGCGGCATGTTCTACGTCAACAACCGCTGGCTGGGCGGCACGCTCACGAATTTCCAGACGATCAAGCAGAGCATCGACCGCCTGAAGAAGTGCGAGGAGATGCTGGAAGATCCCGCCATGGAGGAGGCGCTGACCAAGAAGGAAATGCTCGGCGTGCAACGCGAGCGCGACAAGCTGCTGAACTCGCTGGGCGGCATCAAAGCCATGCGCAAGCTGCCCGACGCGCTCTTCGTGATCGACCCGAAGAAGGAAGAGATCGCGGTGAAAGAAGCGAACAAGCTGCACATCCCGGTGGTGGCCGTGGTCGACACCAACTGTGATCCGGACCTGGTCGATTACAAGATCCCCGGCAACGATGACGCCATCCGCGCCATCCGGCTCTTCTGCGCCGCCATGGCGGACGCCGCCCTCGAAGGCAAGGCGTTGGCCGAAGAGCGCGCCAAGGCCGGCGGGGGCGAAGCCCCTAATGAGAAGCCGGCGGAGCACGCCCCGGTTGCCGTCTCGCAAGAGGTCTCACCCCAAGGGGCAGCACCCCAAGGGGTCTCACCCCAAGGGGTCGCGCCCCAAGGAGAGGGGGCATGAGCGAGGTGAGCGCGGCGCAGGTCCGCGCGTTGCGCGAACAGACCGGTGCCGGCATGATGGACTGCAAGCGGGCGCTGTCGGGGAGCGGTGGCGATCTGGAAAAGGCCGTCGTCTACCTGCGCGAGAAAGGCTTGGCCGCAGCCGCCAAGCGCTCCGCCCGCGTGGCCAGTGAAGGCTTGGTTGCCTCCTATATTCACGCCGGTGGCAAGATCGGCGTGCTCATCGAACTGAATTGCGAAACCGACTTCGTGGCCCGCACCCCGGAGTTTCAGACGCTAGCGAAGGATCTCACCATGCAAGTGGCGGCGGCCAGCCCCCGTTGGGTGCGGCGCGAGGAGATCCCGGCGGACACGATTGAGGCCGAGCGCAAGATCTATCACGCCCAAGCGAGCGGCTCGGGCAAGCCACCCGCGGTCATCGAAAAGATCGTCGACGGCAAGTTGGTGAAGTTCTTCGCCGACACCTGTCTGCTTGAGCAGCCGTTCATTAAGGATCCGCAACGGACTGTCGGCCAACTGGTGACCGACACCATCGCCAAGATCGGCGAGAACGTCGTTGTGCGCCGTTTCGCTCGCTTTCAACTCGGAGAGCTGACAGAGACGGCAGCCTGAGGCGACCGTGAGCCAAGCGTCCTCGACGCCAGCGTCCTCGACGCAAGCGTCTCCGACCAGCGTACCGGTGACCGACCGCCACGCCGGTAGCCTGCGCTACCGCCGAGTGCTCCTCAAGCTGAGCGGCGAGGCGCTGACGGCGGAGAACGGTTACGGCATCGATCTGGAGGTCTTGCACACGATCGCCGCCGAGATCAAGGAGGTCCACGACGTCGGCTGCGAGCTGGCCATCGTCATCGGTGGCGGCAACATCTTCCGTGGCCTCGCCGGCAGCGCCCACGGCATGGAGCGCGCCAGCGCCGATTACATGGGCATGCTGGCCACCGTCATCAACGCCCTGGCGCTGCAAGACGCGCTGGAACGCACGGGAGTGATGACCCGTGTTTTGTCGGCGATCACCATGCAGCAGATCGCCGAGCCCTACATCCGGCGCCGGGCCACGCGCCACCTCGAAAAGGGCCGCGTGGTGATCTTCGCCGCCGGAACGGGCAACCCGTTCTTCACGACCGACACCGCCGCCAGCCTGCGCGCCGTCGAGGTCGGCGCCCAGGTCATTCTAAAGGCCACCAACGTCGACGGCATCTATGATGCGGATCCTAAGCAGTGCGCCACGGCGAAGAAATTCCATGATCTCAGCTACATTGATTTTCTCAGCCGGCATTTGAAGGTCATGGATTCCACCGCCATCTCGTTGTGTATGGATAACGACCTGCCCGTCATCGTCTTCGACCTCAACACCCGCGGCAACATCAAGCGCGTCGTCTGCGGCGAAGCGATCGGCACAATCGTGCACTGAGGAACCATGAGCGACCCAGTGATCGAAGAACTCCGGCAAGAAACGGAGCGCACCGTCGATGCGCTGCGCCGCGACTTGGCGCGCACGCGGACCGGGCGTGCCTCCACCGCCCTGCTCGAAGGCATCACGGTAGACTACTACGGCACCCGCACGCCGCTGAATCAGCTGGCGGGGCTCTCCGCGCCCGAGCCACGGCTGCTGATCATCCAACCGTACGACAAGACCGCCCTGACACAGATCGAGCGCGCCATTCTCCAGTCGGACTTGGGTCTCGTGCCAGTGAATGATGGCAAGATCCTGCGCGTCCCCATCCCCGAGCTGACCGAAGAACGGCGCCGGGAGCTGGTCAAACACGTCCGCAAGGTCGCCGAGGACTACCGCGTCTCGGCGCGCAACCACCGCCGCGACGCCATCGATCTGCTGAAGTCGCTGCAGAAGGACAAAGAGATCACAGAAGACGATCTGCACCGCGCCCAAGAAAAGGCGCAGGAGATCACGAAGATGTACATCGAGCGGATCGATCAGGTCCTCAAGGCCAAAGAAGACGAGATCATGGAGGTCTGAGCTGCGGTGGCAGCAACCGTGACCTCTGAACTCGATCCTACCCGACTGCCGCGCCACGTTGCCATCATCATGGACGGGAACGGCCGCTGGGCCCAACGCCGCGGCCTGACACGCATCGAGGGCCACAAGCGCGGCAAGGACTCCGTGCGCGCGGTGGTGGAGACCAGCCGCCAGCTGGGCATCGAGTATCTCAGCTTGTTTGCCTTCTCGACCGAGAACTGGGGCCGGCCGCGGCGCGAGGTCGATGCGCTGATGCGGTTGTTGCGACGCTATTTGCGCACCGAACTGCGCAAGATGATGAAGAACGAGGTCCGCTTGCTCGCCATCGGCGACCTCAAGCGGCTGCCGCCGGTGCTGCAACACGAGCTGCAGACGACGATCAACGCCACACGGCACAATCAGCGCCTCACCGTCCTGCTAGCAGTCTCCTATGGCGGCCAGGAAGACATCCTTCAGGCCACCCGCGCCCTGGCGCACGCGGCGCGTGAGGGGCGCCTGCAGCCCGAGGACATCAACGAGCACGTTTTTCGCAGTCACCTCAACACCGCGGGCATCCCGGATCCGGACCTGCTGATCCGCACCAGCGGCGAGATGCGCCTGTCGAACTTTTTTCTCTGGCAGAGCGCGTACACCGAGATCTATGTGACTGACACCCTCTGGCCGGATTTCCGCGAGCCGGAGTACCTCGCAGCGTTGGCGCACTATCAGCAGCGCGAGCGGCGCTTCGGGCGCGTCACCGAGCAGGTGGAGAGGGCCCGGCTTCGTGCTGCGCGCTAGGCTGGCGACCGCCGCGGTCGTCATCCCACTCCTTCTGGCGCTGATCCTCTACGGCCCGTACTGGTTGTTCGCGCTGGTCGTGGGCAGCCTCGCCGTGCTGGGGGTTGCCGAGTATGCCGCCATGGCCTTCCCTGTCCGCATGGGAGAGCGGGTGCTCAACGTGTTGCTCGGTACGCTTCTGGTGGTGGCCGTCGCGACTCCCGATCCGCACATCCTGCCGGCCGCGCTGTCGGCGATCATCATCGGCGGCCTGATCTGGACGCTCGTGGTCCGACGGGATTTCGAAGACGGCCTACGCGACCTTGGACTCTCGCTCGTCGGCATCTTTTTTACCGGCCTGCTGCTGCCGCATTTCATCTGGCTACGCAAACTCGACACCTGGCAAGTCGGCTGGCCACTGGCTCCGGGAGCGGGCTGGGTGATCTTCGTGCTGCTGATCGCAATGGCTGGCGACGCCAGTGGCTATGCGGTGGGGCACGCCATGGGACGCCACAAGCTCGCGCCCCGCGTCAGCCCGGGCAAGACGATCGAAGGGTCGATCGGCATCGTGCTGGCCAGTTTGATCGCGGGGGCGGCCGCCAAACTCATCTTGCTGCCGCAGCACAGCTGGGTCGAAGTGCTGCTGCTCGCGCTCACCATGGCCGTCCTCGGTCAGCTTGGCGACCTGAGCGAATCTATCATGAAACGCGCCTTCGGTGTGAAGGAGTCAGGCTGGCTGTTCCCTGGACACGGGGGCGTGCTCGACCGGACCGACAGTCTCCTTTTTCCGGTCACCTTTCTATACTACTATGTAGTCTTCACCCAGTAGTTGGGGGCGTAAGCAGGAGCGTACATGTTCACCAGCATCGTGGCGGCGATCATTGTCCTCGGTTTTCTCATCCTTTTTCACGAACTAGGGCATTTCCTGGTGGCCAAACGCACGGGCGTCGGCGTGCTGAAGTTCTCCATCGGCTTCGGACCGAAGGTGGTTGGGAAACGGTTCGGGCGAACGGAGTACGTCATCAGCGCTATTCCGCTTGGCGGTTTCGTGAAGATGGTCGGCGAGGATCCTGAAGAGGAGATCAAGCCGGAAGATCAAAAGGTCGCGTTTCAACACCAACGCCTGTGGAAGCGTATGGCCATTGTGGCCGCCGGCCCGGGGGCGAATATCTTGTTCGCCTTCGTGGCCTTCAGTTTGGTGTTCGCGATTTACGGAGCTCGGGTCCCGAGCGAGGCGCCAAAGGTCGGCGGCGTCATTGAGAACATGCCTGCGGTCCAGGCCGGGTTGAAAACCGGCGACCTCATCGCCTCCGTCAACGGCACGCCAGTGGACAAGTGGGACAAGCTGTCGGAAACCATCCGGGCGAGCGGTGGTAACTCGGTAACCTTGACCGTGCAACGTGAGGGCGCCACCGTCCAGGTCCAGATCACGCCCCAGGCCAAGCCAGACAAGAACATCTTCGGCGAGACGCTCGGCACGGCGTACGTCATCGGCATCGAGCGCGGCTTCGACGAGGAACAGGTCGGCCCGTTGGCCGCGATCGGGATGGGCGCCAAGCAGACGGCGTGGTGGGTGGAGACTCTGTTCATCAGCATCGTCAAGATCTTCGAGGGCAGAATCCCGGCGAAGGACATCGGCGGCCCGATCCTGATCGTACAGGCCGCTGGCCAGCAGGCGCAGCTCGGCCTCGAGTATCTGCTGCACTTCATGGCCGTGATCAGTATCAATCTCGGCGTGCTGAACCTGCTGCCCATCCCCGTGCTCGACGGTGGGCATTTCCTGTTCTTCGCGGCCGAAGCCATCCTGCGTCGGCCGCTCGATATCCGTCACCGCGAGATCGCGCAGCAGGTCGGCCTTGTCCTGCTCATCAGCTTGATGGCGTTCGCGTTCTGCAATGATATCGCCCGAGTCGTGCAGGGCTGGGGATAAGGTGCGGATCCTCGGCCTCGATACGGCGACGTGGAAGGCAAGCGTAGGCTTACGCATCGACGGGGAGCTCGTCTCGGAAGAATCCCGCACCGCGGACGGGAGTCATGCCGTCTCGTTGCTGTCCCTCATTGAGGAGGTGTTGCAGGACGGCGGCTGCTCGGTAGGCGACCTCGACGCCGTCGCGGTGTCCGGGGGACCGGGATCGTTCACCGGACTGCGCATTGGTTTGAGCGTCGCGAAAGGGCTCGCGTACGCCATCGGTGCGCGCCTGATTGCCATCCCGACCCTGGAAGCGTTGGCGCGCACCGTGGCCCATTTCGACGGGAAGGTCTGCTCTGTGCTCGACGCGCGTAAAGGTGAGTTGTACGCCGCCTCCTTTCAATCGTCGAACGGCGTTCTCCGGCGCCTCACTGACGACCTATTGCTCACGCCCGAGGAACTGCTGAACATACTCCCAACACCGTGCGTCATGTTGGGTGATGCAGTCGCCGCGTATGGAACTTTCTTGCAGCAGCACTTGGGTGCAGCGGTCACCTTGCTCCCCAGCGACACTTACGGGCCGCGCGGTGGCGTCGTGGCAACGATGGCCGATGAGCGGCTGCAGGCCGGCGGACCTGATGACTTCTCGCAACTCGAGCCCTGCTACGTTCGCCCTTCCGAAGCGGAGTTGAAGTGGCCGTCGTAAGTACTGATGATACAAGATCTTTTCTAGGGCAAGAGTTGTTTGACAGGGGCAGGGCCCTACGCTAATCGTGGGCTGCCTGCGAGCGGAGCGATCGGCTTATGGAGAAAAAAGACGAAGAACTGATTCAGTCGCTGCTGTCCTTTGATCCGGAGCTCAAGCAGTACTACGACGAGCATCTGGCTTTGGAGCAGCGCCTATCCGAGTTCAACCGTAGGCTCTACCTGACACCCGAACAGGAATTAGAAAAGAAACAGATTCAAAAGCGCAAGCTCAGCGGCAAAGACAAGATCATGCAGATCCTCGAGAAGCACCGCAACACTGGACGCGGCGCCAGCGCCGGGTGAGCGCGGCGGGCTCGTGAAAGTGACGTGGTATGCGACATACGATCTCCGTGCTGGTCGAGAACGAATTTGGCGTTCTCGCTCGCGTCGCCGGCCTGTTTAGCGGGCGCGGCTTCAACATCGAAAGTCTCACCGTCGCCGAAACCCTGGATCCCACCGTCTCGCGCATTACCCTGGTCACGCGTGGAGACGACCAGGTGCTCGAGCAGATCGAGAAGCAGTTGAACAAGCTCGTACCCGTCATCAAGGTGATCGACTTCGGCGACAGCCCGCACGTGGAACGCGAGATGGCGCTGGTCAAGGTCACCGCCGACGAGAAGACCCGGGCCGAGGTCATGACCCTCATCAACATCTTCCGCGGCAAAGTCATCGACGTCGGACCGCGTTCGTACATCGTCGAGCTGACCGGTGATGAAGGGAAGATCCAAGCCGTCCTCGACTTGTTGAAGCCGCTCGGGCTCATCGAGATCGTCCGCACCGGTAAGGTGGCGATGCATCGCGGCATGCGCCTTCTCGAAGCAGAGGAAGGCAAAGACAAAGCCGCGTGACGGCGAGGGGTAAGCGCTTCACGCCTGACGACCTACCCCTCCCGAACATTCAGTTCGCTTCTCTGCCGCCGACACCCTTCGTCGTCTTCGAGATCGCCTTGGCTGGTTCCTTCGGGCGCAGCGCCCGCGTGGCTTTGCCCGCCTGCCACATCTCGGAGGTGCCCATCGCCGCCAGTTCCTTGGCGAGCTGGTTCTGATAATCGGGCTGTCCGCAGGCGGTGAGGACGCGCCGCGTCTCGACCCCGGACGCCACGCGCTTATAAAGCTCGTTGAAAAGCGGGAGCACCGCACGCTTGAATTTCGGCTTCCAGTCCAGGGCCCCGCGCTGCGCCGTGGCGGAGCAGTTGGCGTACATCCAGTCCATGCCGTTTTCACCGACGAGCCGGATCAAGCTCTCTGTCAACTCCTCCACTGTTTCGTTGAACGCTTCACTGGGTGTGTGTCCCTTCTTGCGGAGGACGTCGTATTGCGCCTCCATGATGCCCGCGAGAGCGCCCATCAGCACGCCGCGCTCGCCGGTCAAATCGCTGTACACCTCGTGCTGAAACGTGGTGGGGAACAGGTACCCCGAGCCGATGGCGATTCCGAGCGCCATGCAGCGTTCTCGGGCGCGGCCGGTCGCGTCCTGATAGACGGCGAAGCTGGCGTTGATGCCGGCGCCGGAGAGGAAATTCCGCCGCAGGGAGGTGCCGGAGCCTTTCGGCGCCACCATGATTACGTCCACCTCTTTGGGCGGGATCACTTTGGTTTGATCTTTGTAGGCGATCGAGAAGCCGTGCGAGAAGTACAGTGCGTCACCGGGGTTCAGACACTCTTTGATGGCGGGCCAGATCGCTTTCTGCGCCGCATCGGACACCAACATCTCCACGATGGTGCCACGCCGCGCGGCCTCTTCCATGTCGAACAGATCTTTGCCGGGTTTCCAGCCGTCCCGGCGTGCCCGCTCCCAGTCCCTTTGGAACTGCTGCGATTGCCCGACGATCACGTTGAAGCCATTGTCTTTCATGTTCAGGCTCTGCGCGGGGCCCTGCACGCCGTAGCCGATGACGGCGATCGTCTCGTCTTTGAGAACCTTGCGGGCGCGCGCCATGGGGAACTCTTTCCGCATGACGACTTCTTCCTTCACCCCGCCGAAATCGATAATTGCCACGTCCTTGTCCTCCTTCCTTCGGTTCCTCAAACATCCCAGTTTCGTTCAGGGATCAGAACGGACGCATCAGCGCCCGCTCCCCACGGATCTCATTCCGATGCCGGATTACACAGGCATTGTCCACACTCCGGTTGGAAACTCAATCGTGCGGGGCAGCCGAGCGCCGGGTGTTGACCCGTGATGCTGTTTTGTTGGATGAGGGCAGCGGCCTGTGACGTGAACAGGCGGAGAGCCCAGGCAATGTCGGCTATGGGTTCAATGGCACCGAGTTGTTTCATCGGTTTCACCTGAACGGAGACCTCACCAGACGCACCCGAAAAGAAGCGAAAGCCCGCGACATCCGGCTTGTTGAGCAACAGAATCCCGGCAGGACAGTTGGGCAGCGCCCGCCTTTTTCGCTATAGTGGATCGGTCTTGGCCAACTCCACGACCATTGCCGTCACGTCGACGCGCCGAGCCGGGCTTCCCATCGCCTCTGAGGGATACCGGCTGATCGCGCTCGCATTCATCGTGGCACTGGCGTTGTGGTGGCTGGGTGGGACACTCGGCGCGGCGCTCGGCGCGGTTCTGTTTGTCTTCGTGCTCGGCTTCTTTCGCGATCCGGAGCGGGCGGTGCCGAATGGCCCCGGGCTCATCGTGTCGCCGGCGGATGGCCGCGTCATCAAGGTGGCGCGTGTGCAGGACGACCGCTTCCTGCGCAGCGAGGCAACCATGGTGAGCATCTTCATGTCGCCGCTGGACGTGCACGTCAACCGGGTGCCGATCGCCGGGCGCGTGATCGAGATGCGCTACAACCCGGGCAAGTATTTCCGCGCTTTCGCCGATAAAGCGTCGCTCGACAACGAACAAAACGCGGTCCTGATGGAAGACGAGCGGGGACGGCGTCTGTGCTTTGTACAGATCGCGGGCTTTATTGCCCGCCGCATTGTCTGCTATCTTCACGTGGGTATGGAGACGGAACGCGGCCAGCGCTGCGGCATGATCATGTTCGGCTCACGCGCTGACCTTTACCTCCCGCCCGAGGCGCGCGCGTGTGTGGAAGTGGGGATGCGCACCCGCGGCGGTAAGACGGTGATTGGACAGTGGACCTGACCGATGAGGGGGAGCCGAGCTTCCGCGACCGTGGCAGCACGACGCCGATCCGTAAAGGCGTTTACGTCCTGCCCAACCTGATCACCACCGCCGCCCTATTTGCCGGCTTCTACTCGGTGATCGCCAGCTTTCACACCGATTTCCAAAGTGCCGCGATCGCCATTCTGGTAGCCAACATCTTCGATATCCTCGATGGCCGCATTGCGCGGCTGACGCGTTCGACCACGCGCTTCGGCATCGAGTACGATTCGCTCTCTGACCTGGTCGCCTTCGGCGTCGCACCCGGCATCCTGGTGTACCGCTGGGGGCTCGAGCCCTGGGGCAGCTGGGGCTGGCTGGCCGCATCGCTCTACGTCGCCTGTGGCGCCTTGCGGCTGGCGCGCTTCAACGTGCAATACGAGAACGCCGAGAAGCGCAACTTCATCGGCCTGCCAATCCCGGCTGCGGCGGAGGTCATCGCCTCCACCGTGCTGGTCTACTACTACTTCGGTGGCGAGGGGACGACTCGAGGGCATTTCGTACTGCTACTGGTGACCTATGCGCTGGCGGGGTTGATGGTCAGCAATCTGAAGTACTTCAGCTTCAAGGAAACGGAGCTGTACCGGCGGCAACCGTTCTGGGTGCTCGTCGGGGTGATCGTGCTGCTCAAGCTGTTCATCGCCGAGCCGCAGATCATGCTGTTCGCCGCCTTCTTGCTGTACGCTTCCTCCGGCCCGTTGCGCTGGGCGTGGGTGCGGGGCAGACGGCTGCGGGGACGGATGCGTCGCCGCGGGCAGGTCGTGCCCCTCGGTGCCAGCGGACTTGAGGGAGCGCCTGATGCACCGAAGCGCCGTCTCGGTCTGGTGCGTCGACACGTTCGAAAAACAGCCCCTTGACAAGGACCGGCCCCTCCTTTACAGCTTGGCGCACGATGAACGTTTCTCGGGACGCGCGCGCTTTGTCTTTGCTGCTTGGCCTGCTGCTCTTGGGCCCGCCCGCTGCGCCTACGGGAGCGTGAAGGAGATACGCGACCGAAGGACGCCACGGGCGGGCAAGCCGTCCGTGGCGTTTTTGCTTATTGAAGGGCCACGGGCAGCTCCCCCCGTGGCCCTCGATCATTAAACGCCTGTAACGGACGGAGGAGCAAATGACTTCTGATCAGAACATCGTGCACATCTTCGACACCACCTTGCGCGACGGAGAGCAGTCGCCCGGCGCGACGATGAACGTGGAAGAGAAGCTGCTGATAGCGCGGCAGCTCGAGAAGCTACGTGTCGACGTCATTGAGGCCGGTTTCGCGGCATCGTCACCCGGTGACTTCGAATCGGTGGCGCGCGTTGCCGGAGCGGTGACGCAGCCGGTCGTTCTGAGCCTGGCGCGCACGCGTAAGGCAGACATTCAGCGCGCCATCAAGGCCGTCGAAAAGGCCAAACGCCCCGGCATCCACATCTTCATCGCCACTTCAGACATCCATCTGAAACGCAAGCTCATGATGAGCCGCGAGGAGGTCATCGACGCGGCCTGCTGGGCAGTGCAGTACGCCAAGAAACATCTCGACTACATCGAGTTCTCCGCCGAAGACGCCTCGCGCAGCGACCACGATTACCTGGCGCAGGTGTTTGGAGAGGTGATCAAAGCGGGCGCTGGCGTCCTCAACGTCCCCGATACGACCGGGTACGCGGTGCCCGAGGAGTTCGGGACATTGTTTCGCTATTTGATCGAGCACACGCCGGGCGGCAACCAAGTCACGTGGAGCGCCCACTGCCACAACGACTTGGGGATGGCGGTGGCCAACTCCCTCGCCGCTGTCCGCAACGGTGCGCGCCAGGTCGAGTGCACCATCAACGGCATCGGCGAGCGTGCCGGCAACGCGTCGATGGAAGAGATCGTCATGGCGATCAGCACACGCAAGGACTTCTTCAACCTGCGCACAAACATCGCCACCGAGCAGATCTATCCCGCCAGCCGCCATCTGGTCCAGGTCACCGGGCTCACCATCCCCGCCAACAAGCCCATTGTCGGCGACAATGCCTTCGCCCATGAGGCGGGCATTCACCAGGACGGTGTCCTCAAAGACAAGCTGAATTATGAAATCATGCGGCCTGAGTCGGTGGGCATCAAAAGCAACAAGTTGGTGCTGGGGAAGCATTCCGGCCGCCACGCCTTCGCCGAGCGCCTGAAACAGCTAGGGATCGATCTGCACGACGTCGACATGAACAAGGCCTTCGAACGTTTCAAAACCCTGGCGGATATGAAGAAGGACATCTACGACGAGGATCTGATTACCATCGTGGCGGATGTGACGATGGGGTCGCAGCGATTCCAGCTGATTGATGTTTCTGTGGCATCGTTCAGCGAAACTGCCCATGCGGCAGTTCGGCTACGGGTGGACGGTGAGGAGGTTCGTGATGAAGAGTCGGGAGACGGCCTGGTGGATGCATGCTGCAGAGCGATTTCGAAGATCACCGGTATTCACGCGAAACTACAGCGGTACCACGTCAACGCCGTTACGCCGGGCACCGATGCCCAGGGAGAGGCTTCGATCCTCATCGAGTCAGGCGGCCTGATGGCCATCGGGCACGCGGCACATCCAGATGTGGTGCGTGCAAGCGCGCTCGCGTTCGTGAACGCGCTGAACAAACTGGAGTACCGGCGCCAGCACTACCCGCAGGCCTACAGTACCGGGCCGTGAGGAAGGCAGCGAACGATTGCGAGGAATCGCGTCTTCTGAGGAAACGAGGATGCTGTGAAGATCTTGCTGTTGCCAGGTGATGGCATTGGTCCCGAAGTCGTGAAGCAGGCGAAGACGGTGCTGGAAGCGTGCGGCCGGCGGTTTCACTTCCAGCTCACGTTTAGCGAGGCCATCATCGGCGGCGCGGCCATCGACGCGTTTCGCACCGCGCTGCCTGACGGCACACTGCATCTGGCGCAAGCCAGCGATGCGGTGTTGCTCGGTGCCGTCGGTGGACCGAAGTGGGACGATCCGCGCGCCGCCGTGCGCCCCGAGCAGGGCTTGCTGGGCTTGCGCCAAGGGCTCGGTCTGTTCGCCAACTTGCGCCCGGTGCGGGTTTTCTCCGAGCTGCTCGATGCCGCGCCGCTGAAGCCCGAAATCCTGCGCGGTGTCGACCTAGTCGTGGTCCGCGAGCTGACCGGAGGCATCTATTTCGGCAAGCCGAGCGAGCGCCGGAACGGCAGCGATGGTCGTGAGGCCCTCGACACCATGATTTACAACGAGGTCGAGATCAGGCGGTTGCTCCGCGCCGCGTTTAAACTGTCACGCCAGCGCCGGAAAAAGCTCACCTCTGTCGACAAGGCGAACATTCTTTCGTCCTCACGCCTGTGGCGCGAGGTCGCCCACGAGGTGAAGGCCGAGTATCCGGACGTGGTCTACGAGGACGTGTTGGTCGACGCCATGGCGATGTACCTGCTGCGCCGGCCGCGGGACTTCGATGTGATCGCGACCGAAAACATGTTCGGTGACATCCTGACCGACGAGGCCTCGATGCTGGCGGGCTCCATGGGTTTGCTACCCTCGGCATCTCTAGGGGAATCGCTCAACAGCCTCGGCCACCCGCGCGGCCTGTACGAACCCATCCACGGCAGCGCACCCGACATCGCCGGGCGCAACATGGCCAATCCGCTCGCCACGATCGTCTCCGCCGCCATGATGCTGCGCTACTCACTCGGCCAGGCCGAGGCTGCCGCCGCCATTGAGGACGCAGTGGGGGCGGTCTTGGCGGAGGGTCATCGCACCGCCGACATTGCTGCGACCGGAGCGGGTGTCGGGTGTCGCGAAATGGGCGCCCTGGTCGTCCAACACTTGGAGCACTGCGCCGGGTGAGATCACGATGAAGAAGTCCGCCTACTCGATCGCCATCGTCGGCGCCACGGGTCTGGTGGGAGCGGAGATACTGTCGGTTCTTGGCGAGCGGCAATTCCCAATCGCGGACCTGCGGCTCTACGCTTCGCTGCGCTCGGCCGGCGATGAGGTGCGCTGCGGTGAGCTGAGCGCACGGGTCGACATGCTCGAACGCGCGCGCTTCGAAGGCACCGACCTGGCGTTCTTCGCGGCGGGTGAGCGCGTGAGTGCCGAATGGATCGAGCGCGCCACCGAGGTAGGGACCGTCGTCATCGACACGAGCCAATTGCTGGCGGACGACGCGGATGTCCCGCTGATCGTGCCGGAGGTGAACGCCGGCGATCTCGGCGCGTACGCCGACCGCCTGGTCATCGCCAGCCCCGACTCGCCGGCCGTCGCCCTGGCGGTTACGCTGAAACCGCTGCACGAAGCCGCCGGAATCACCCGCGTCGTCTGTTCGACCTTCGAACCCGTCGCCCACGCCGGGCGCGCCGGGATCGAGGAGCTGCAGCGGCAGACGGTCGAGTTGATGAATGGGCAGAGCGTGGAGAACGAGGTCTTCGCGCAGCGCATCGCCTTCAACGTGCTGCCACAGGTCGGCGAGTTGCTGGCAGGCGGCGCCTTCCGCGGTGAGGGGCAGGTCGCAGCGGCGCTGCGCCGGCTGCTAGGCGATAACTCACTTCCTATGAGCATCACGCGTGCATGCGTCCCGATATTCTACGGCGGGGCGTTGTCGGTCAACGTGGAAACCTCGGCCAAACTCACGGCCGCGCAAGCCCACGAGATTTTGCGCGCCGCGCCGGGTATCCTGCTGCAGGACGAAGCCGGCAGCCTGGAATATCCGACGCCGGCGAAGGCGGTAGCACAGGATGCGACGCTGGTCGGCCGCATCCGTGAGGAGGAATCGCTCAACGTCCTCGACATTTGGATCGCGATCGACACTGTCCGCACGGGCGCGGCGGTCAACGCGGTGCAGATCGCGGAGCTGCTGATCCGCGACTATCTCTAAGTGCAGTCCACAGTCGAGAGTTCAGAGTCCAGAGGGAGCGCTTTCCAGCTGTTGACTATCGACCCTTGACTGTCGACTGTACTGCATGCGCTTCAAGCTGACCATCGAGTACGACGGCACGGAATACCACGGCTGGCAAGTGCAGCCGAACGGCCGCACGATCCAGGCCGTGTTGCAGGAGGCCCTCACTCGTATGACCGGCGAGTCGGCCGTGGTGGTCGCCGCAGGCCGCACCGATGCCGGCGTGCACGCCTGTGGCCAGGTAATCGGTTTCTCGCTGCAGCATACCGTGTCGCCGCAGGCGCTCCAGGGCGCCCTCAACGCCTTGACGCCGCCAGACATCTCTATCACCGCTGCCGAGGTGGTAGGCGACGACTTCCATCCGCGCCGCGCCGCGCGCAGCCGTATCTACGCCTACCGGATCTGGAACGCGCGTTGGGTGTCGCCGTTCTGGCGCCGTTACGCCTGGCACGTGCCGCGGGAGCTGGATCGCGAGCAGATGCGCGCGGCGGCAACCCACCTGGTCGGCGAGCACGACTTCACCTCGTTCCAGGCCGCAGGCTGCGAAGCCAGGCAGCCGGTCCGGCGGGTGCTCCGAAGCGACTTCGATCACTCCGGCCACCTCATCACCTACACCATCGAAGCCACCGGATTCTTGCGGCACATGGTGCGCAACATCGTCGGGACACTGGTCGAGGTCGGTCTCGGCGAGCGCGGCGTCGCGGATCTTCCAGGTCTGCTGGCGGCGCGAGACCGTACCCTCGCCGGCCCAACCGCCCCGGCCTGCGGCTTATGCCTGCAGCGAGTGAACTACTGAAATCACAAAATCACCGCGACCCCGATCCCGATCCCCCAATCAGCCGCCGACGGGCTGACTCCCACGAGCCCGGTCGGCCGGACAACGAGGTTCTCCGACAGGTTCACGTCAACGCCGGGAAGAATGGTGAGGTCGTGATAGTGGTTTCCCTGTCTGAGCAGCCGACTGGCAAGCTCGGTGCGTAAGGCGTACTCCTCGCTCCAGCGCAAGATCAGCTCGGTGCCGTAGTTGAAGACGTCTGGGACGTCGCCGGTGTAAACCTGATAGCCGACGTTACCTCCCACCGCGACCAGGCCGCGCTGATAGCGTGTCGAAATGATCGGATTCACGCCGAACTCACCGGTGCCGAAGCCCTTGCTCCGCCCTCCACTTGGCAGACTCAACTCGACGCCGGCCCCCACGGCGCAGTGCTGAGCGACCTGTCGTTTGAATTTCGTGTACAGCTGGATATCACCGAGATCGGCGTCGTGCCCAACGGTCGTAACGCCGCCCTGGGTAACACGCAGCGATTCGATCATCCCTGGCACGATGAGCCCGGCTTCGGCGTTTTTGCCCAGACCATACGACCCGACGAAGTCCATGATCCCGGCGTCGAGATCCTTGAGGCAGCCCGGATGCCCGACAGCACAGCCTTGCAGATGCTGGCCGGCAAGGTTCAAGCGCGCGGTATCGTCCGTTTGCTCTTTCAGGCCGCGAACCTCGAGCCGGATCTGATTCTCACCTAGTGTGGCGGTCTCGCGCGTATAGTTCTGAAAGACGCGGTCAGCATCGGTGACATCGATCGCCGACGCGATCCCCACGGCGGCAAGCAACGCCACGCCCGCGACACCGGCGAAAACGCAACTTTGCAGTACACGCTTCATCGCCCCTCCTTCCATCCGCCAGAGCGCGCCTGACACGGTTGCGTCAACACCCTCCTCCAATTGGCCGCGGATGCTACGCCGCTAACGACAAAATTGTCAAGTTTCAGCGAGCCCCTGTTTCAGCGAGCCCCTGGCGTGAAATCAGCGTGGCTCAGATCGTGCCAGCTGCTGCATCAACCGCCGGGCATAACGCTGCGATTCCGCACTGGCGGTGCCGCCCAGCATGCGGGTAAGCTCGCGCAGGCGCTCATCGGCCTGCAGGGGCCGCGCCGTCGCCGTGGTACGGCCGTGGCTGACGTGTTTCTCCACCGCGAAATGATGGTCCGCGAGCGCCGCAATCTGCGGGAGATGCGTGATGCAGAAGATCTGCCGCGCGCGGCCGATGTCGTGCAGGCGCTTGCCGACGGCTTCTGCAACGGCGCCGCCGATGCCGGCATCCACCTCGTCGAAGATGGCCGTGGGCACCTCGCCCGCGCCCGCAGTGAGCGCCTTCAGCGCCAGCATGATACGGGAAAGCTCTCCGCCCGACGCGATCCGCGCCAGAGCCTTCGGATCCTCGCCCGGGTTGGCCGACAGGTAGAACTCCACCACGTCCGCCCCAGTAGCACTGAGGCGCGCGCCGCTTGCGTTGGCCTCATCCGCCCATCCGGATTGCGGCGCATCGGACCCGGCCACCGTGAAGACGACACGAAAGACACCGCCGCGCATGCCCAGCGCGCGCAGCTCGTCGGCCATGCGCTTTTCCAGCTTGACTGCAACCGTCTGCCGTTTTCGGGACAACTCACGCGCGATGCTCCACGCTTCTGCCGCGCGCGCCACCACCTCCTGTCGGGCGGCGCCGGCATCGACGCTGGCGCTCTCCAGAGCCGCCAACTCACTGTCCAGCTCGGTCAAGCGCCGCGGCAGTTCGTCCGCCGCGCAGGCGTACTTGCGCTTGAGCTTGCCGAGCAGACCCAGGCGTTCTTCGATTTGTTCCAGACGCTCGGGATCGTGCCCGATGCGTTCGGCGGCGCGCCGCAGGTCGCCAGCTACTTCTTCCACTTGCACCGCCGCTTGCCGGAGCAGCTCCGCGCTGCCGCCAAATGTGGGATCGATGCGGCCGGCCTCCTGTAGTTGCGCGGTGATGCGCGCCAAGCCGGCCGCGATGGCGCCGTCGCCCGAGTAGAGCGCCTCCTCGCCGGCTTGGCAGAGATGGCTGAGCTTCTCGGCGTGCCGCTGGATCTCGCGCTCCTGCAGGAGTTGCTGCTCCTCATTCGGCGTCACGCCGACCTGGCACAACTCCCCCACTTGGAAACGCAGAAGCTCCAAGCGCTGTCGCGTCGCCTCGCTGTTTGCGGTCAGGGCTGCCAGGCGGTCAGCAGCTTGACGAAAGGCCCCGTACGCGCTCGCTATGCGCTCGCGCTCTGCCGCGAGTTGACCGAACTCGTCCACGAGCTCCAGGTGACTTTCAGGCTTCAGCAACAAGGCGTGCTCGTGCTGGCCGTAAATGTGGATCAGGCGACCGCCGAACTGGGTGAGCAGGCCCGCGGTGGCGAGACTGCCGTTGAGGTACACCCTCCCCTTCCCCGAACGGCTGATGATGCGGCGGACGAGCAGCTCATCCGCAGCTGCCAGCCCGGCCGACTCGAGCGCGGCGCGGCCACCGTCGTGCAAGTCGAAAACGCCTTCGATCTCGGCCTCATCGGCATTGGTGCGGATCAGGTCGGTAGTGGCGCGGGCGCCGCACAGGAGGCCGATGGCACGCATGATAATGCTCTTGCCCGCGCCGGTTTCGCCGGTAAGCACGTTCATTCCCGGCGCAAATGAAAGTGTCAGCTCATCGATGATGGCAAAGTTGTTGATACGAAGCGCCTGCAGCATGGAACTGGCTTACACTGGCTTAGGGCCCACGGATGACGGCGATGGTCGATCTCCCCGGTCCTCCCCGATCGTCGAGCCATCAGCTATCGACCCTCGGCTGTCCCTCATCGCTCGCCCCACCGTAGCTTGCTGCGCAGGACATCAAAGTAGTTGCGGTTTGCGGCGCGGACCAAGGGCACGCTACCCTTGCCCCTGCGGATCTCGACGACATCGTCCCTGCGCAGTGGGATGCCTTCCTGCCCATCGAGCGTCAGGACGACATCTTCGTGCGCCGAGCGCAGCATGACCGTCACGACGGCCGTGTCCGGCAGCACCATGGGCCGGTGTGTTAGTGTGTGCGGGCAAATGGGTGAGAGCACCATGACGCCAACGGATGGATGCACGATAGGGCCGCCGGCAGAGAGCGAGTACGCCGTTGAACCGGTCGGCGTAGCGACGATCAACCCGTCCGCTCTATAGAGGCCCAAGTACTGACCGTCCACTGCCGTTTCGACATCAATGACCCGCGCCAGGGCGCCCTGGGTAATGACCGCCTCATTCAGCACCTGAGGCTGCAGGAGCGCCTCACCGCTGCGCCGCAGAAAGACATCGAGCGTCATCCGCTGTTCGACCTGGAAGTCGCCCGCCAACACGCGCTCCATCGTTGGCGTCAGCTCGTCACTGCTGAATGCGGTGAGGAAGCCAAAATGCCCCAAGTTGACGCCCAGAATCGGCACCGGATGCTCGCGCATGAGGCGAGCGACTCTGAGCAGGCTCCCGTCACCCCCGAAAACTACGATCATCTCGGCAGTGGCGACCATGTCCGCTTGGCTGATGCCGTTCTTGCAGCCGAACTCGGCGGCGTTGTGGGCTTCGACCAAAGCGGTGATTCCCCGCTCTTGGAGCCAACCGATCAGCTCGCGGGCCAGCTCAATGGCCTGTGCCCGCTGACGCTTCACCACCACGCCAACGGTGTGCATGGACGCACGTCTATCACAGGGAAACCGGCAAGGGCTACTGCAAGCCTGCCCCTTGCCGCGAGCCCAGAACGCCCGCGATCCTTCTCCGGTCCTCGATGGGGCGCTCCGTTTGGACGCGGCCCGTCTGCTCTTGGCGGGCGAGCACGTGCAGCGGTTGGTCCGGAGGAGGCCACAGCTTGACCTTCCGCGTCGAACGCGCCAGGCTTGCGGGCGAACGCAGCAAAACGCCCCATGACGTCTCCGGAGCTCAGCGCCGATAGCCAGCGCCGCCAAGCGACGGTACTGTTCGCCGATATCTCCGGCTTCACGGCGATGTCGGAAAAGCTCGATCCGGAGGAAGCCACCGACATCATGAACAGCTGCTTCGCGATGCTGGAACGCATCGTCGTGGCGCACGGCGGCCACGTCGACAAGTACATCGGCGACTGCATCATGGCCCTGTTCGGTGTGCCAACTGCCTTCGAGGGAGCGCCCCGGGAGGCCCTCAAAGCGGCCCTCGAAATCCGCGCGGCGGTCGATCAGTTCGACAAGGACCGTCACTTGCCCGTGCCCCTGCGCATGCACATGGGCGTCAACACGGGGTTGGTGATAGCCGGAGCGGTGGGCGGCGAGGTGAAGCACGACTTTACTGTCATGGGCGACGCGGTCAACGTTGGCTCGCGACTCAAGGACGCCTCGGGCGACGGTGAGATCTACGTTGGAGCTGACACTTATGCCCAGACGCGCGCGGAATTCGAATATCGCCCGCTCAAGCCGCTGAGTTTGAAGGGCAAGAAGGAGCCGGTGGCCGCCTACCAGCTGCTTTCGGCCAAACTCACACCCGAGCGCCCGTGGGCACGCGCCATCCGTTCGCCGATGATTGGGCGTAATCAGGAACTCCGCGCTGTCCATGATCGCCTGCGCCGGTTGCTCGATGGCCAAGGCGGCACCGTCAGCATCATCAGCGACGCCGGCCTCGGTAAGTCACGGTTGCTGGCCGAGCTGGCGAAGCTCGACGAGGCCAAGCGGACCCTGTGGTTGGAGGGCCGCTCACTCTCACTCGGCCAAAGCCTCAGCTTCCATCCGTTTATCGACTTGCTCCGGCAGTGGGCAGGCATCGCGGGCGCGGACACTGAACAGGTTGCCCTTTCCAAGCTGGAGGCGGCGATCACCGCGGTGGCCGGTGCCGACACCGGTGAGCTGGTTCCGTTCATTGCGACGCTTATGGGTTTGCGGCTCAGTGGCGCGCAGGCCGCGCGCACCGCTGGTATCGTCGGCGAGGCCTTGGAGCGCCTGATCCTCAAGAGCACCCGCGACCTGCTGCGCGGCCTGGCCGCGATGCAACCACTGGTGCTCGTCTTCGAAGACCTCCACTGGGCCGATTTGTCTTCCGGCAAGCTCCTCGAGGCATTGCTGCGGCTCGTCGGGGATACTCGCGTCTTGTTCATCCACGCGCTGCGGCCACACTACTCGGAGATGGCGGATCGCATCGTCCAGTGTGCCAGTGAGCAGTACGCCGCGCAGCACGTCGAGCTGCACCTGCAACCGCTCGACGCTGCGCAGTGCAATCAGCTCGTGCGGAACCTGCTCGAGATCGACGACCTGCCCCATTCGACCCGGACGCTGATTGCCAGCAAGGCTGAAGGCAACCCGTTCTACATCGAGGAGGTCGTCCGCTCGCTGATCGACCAGGGGGCTGTGGTGCCGGTAGATGGCCGCCTGCGCGTAACCGACAAGATCGCCAGCGTTGTGGTTCCCGGCACGATACAGGAAGTGATCATGGCGCGCGTCGATCGCCTGGAGAAGCCGGTGCGGCACGTGCTCGAGGTGGCGGCGGTCATCGGGCGCAGCTGCAACCAGCAGATCCTCGCCGACGTTCTCGCCGGCGATGCGACGCTGGAGGCGAAGCTCGCCCAGCTCAAGGAGCGCCAGTTGCTGCTCGAACGACGCAGCCGCCGCACGGCTGCGGTGCGCCGGCGGACGCTGGCGGAAGAAACCGAGTACATTTTCCAGCACGCCCTGGTGCAGGAAACCATCTACGAGTCGATCCTGCAGCGCACGCGCAAGGAGCTGCATCTCAAGGTGGCGCGCTCGATCGAAGCCCTCTTCGCCGAGCGGCTGGCCGACTTTTACGGCATGCTGGCGTATCACTACAGCCGCGCCCAAGAGCTGCAGAAGGCCGAGGAGTTCCTGTTCAAAGCCGGCGACGAAGCCGTCCGGTCAGCCGCTTCGGCCGAGGCGTTGACCTATTTCCGCGAGGCCGCGCGGATTTACTTCTTGATCCACGGTGAGGGCGGCGATCCCCGCAAGAGGGCAGTTCTCGAACGCAACATCGGCCTGGCGCTGCTGAACACGGGAAATCTGATCGACTGCGTCGCCCACTTCGATCGGGCGCTGGAGTACTTGGGCGAACGTGTCCCGCAGAGCACGCTGGCAGCCACCTGTGCTTTCGTGGTTAACCTGGCGGTGGTGCTCTTCCATCTCTATGTGAGCCGGCGGCAGTGGGCCAGCGCGGCCGATGCGGCGCGCGCACGCGACGTCCTCGACATCATGTACACCAAAGCCCGAGCGCAGACCACGACCGACCCGCAGCGCTTCTTCTTCGATTCGATCGCCAGCATCCGGCGCCTCGACCGGCTCGATCCGCGCACGGTCGAGGGGGCCGGAGGCAAGTACGCCGGCGCGGCCGCGCTGTTTTCCTTCTCCGGCTTCTCCTTTGCCATCAGTCGGCGTTTTCTCGCCGTGGCGCAGACATTGATTCGCAACAACAACGTCTCCGACGTCTTCCTCTACCGCCTCTTTGTCTTCATCCACAACTACTTTGCCGGCAATTGGCGCGAGCCGTGCGAGATTGACGATGGGCTCGTCGAGGAGGCGCTGCGGCGCGGCCAACTCTGGGACGTGGACACTTTCCTCGGCTTGGACTGCGGACAGCAGCTGGATCGCGGCGACTTCGCGGCGGCGAGCGCCCGGCTGCGCAAGATCTCGGAGATCATCACCACCTATGGATACGAGTTTGCACGCTCGAACGAGTACGCGATGCAGGCGTTCATCCCCCTGGCGCGGCGCGACTTGCCCCAAGCCTTGCAGGCGGTCGAGCGCTACCACCAGGAACGGCACGAAGAGCTGCTCAACCTCCTCGCCCTGGGCACCAAGGCCAAGATCCAGATCTTGCTGGGTGAATACACGGCCGCAGAGTACACGCTGCAGAGAGCCGAGGCCCTGAGCGCGCGCCTGGGTACCGTGCCCCCGTTTCATGCGTGCGCCTCCCGGCTCAGCCGCTTCCTGCTCGATGTGTGCGCGCTGGAGCACGCGCTTGGCGCCGGGGACCGCACGCAGGCGCGCAGCGTGCGGCGGCGCGCGCGGAAGAGTGGCGCACGGGCCCGCGCCGCGGCCGCCAGGATGGCCCCCGTGCGCACCGAAGCGTACCGCCTCAGCGGCTGTTACTACTGGCTTCTGGGCAAGCCAAGGCGGGCCGCGCGCTGGTGGCGGCGCA
>Ga0326728_10009158_pt1 | contig 24002 bp, 16 predicted proteins | sample MB3enrmetagenome_FD_207602 | JGI IMG/M metagenome (GOLD analysis project Ga0326728, IMG submission 207602) | Lab enriched peat soil microbial communities from McLean, Ithaca, NY, United States - MB31MN | ecosystem: Environmental > Terrestrial > Soil > Wetlands > Peat | place: USA: New York... | reverse complement strand
TGTGAAATAGGTCCACCCGCCACCCGTGTCCTGGAGGGTCGTGACCCTGTTTTGAGAGTTGTATGTAAGAGTTGTTTTCCTTTGCGCGGCATCGGTCACAGTGAGCACATTGCGGTTTGAATCGTAGGTAAAGCTTTTGCCGGTCTTATCCGGGTAGGTTATCGAAAGAAGATTACTGTTGGAATCATATGCGTAGGTGGTCTTGTTGCCATAAGGGTCGGTGATCTGCAGCGGCACGTTGAATGTTTTATCATACGTGTGAGTCCACACCCCTTTATCTTTTTCGGTTACGGTGGAAATGCCGTCTGCATAATCATAGGCAATGCTTATTACCATATTGTTGGGGTCGGTCGACGAGGTCAGCATCCCTGATGTCGGATCGTAGGTGTATGAAACCGGGTTGTTGGACGGGTCGGTTTTTTGCACCATCCTGTTATTGGAATCGTACTGAAAGTTCCAGGTGTTCCCGAGCGGGTCGGCAATAGAGGAGATGAGGCCGGCGGGAGAATATGTGATTGTTGAAACGTTTTTGGAAAAATCCGTTACGGATACAATCTGTCCTCCGCTAACGCCTATGCCGCCAGTCCTTCCGGTCGAATCCGTTATGCCGGTCAGATTGTTCCCTGTATAGGTTAGCGTTGTGGTGTTGCCATTCCTGTCCACGATACTGGTAAGCTGCCCCGATGAGTTGAAATTATAGACCTTTGCGTACTTTGTCGTTCGAGTGTAAGATCCGTCTGCGTTTTTTACAATCGTTGAAGTGTCACCACTATTTGCATCCGGATAATAAACACCTCCGGAAGGTGAGAACCAGACCCTGCCGCCGTCGCCTCGCCTAAGGAACAACGAGCCGTCGGCATTCGTGATTATCGATACGTTGAAATCATGTGTCCAACCTATACCCAGAGGGCCACCGGAAGCATCAAGGCTGTTGTAGGAAAAGGTCAGGGGGCCAACCTGCTGCGAATGATATAGATTGCCGCTTTTAAGGTCTGCAGATGAGTCGAGGCATAGATTGTTGTCGACTTGAGTATTTACGGCCTCTTCAAGATTACACCTGTCCGAGTCGTTCGGATCGAGGCCACGCGAGCCAAAAAATCCATAAGTGTATAATTGAGATAGCGGTATGAAATACTTATTGTTTGCTGCATTTTTTCCCACCGCCACACATTGAAAAGTCTCAAGGTTATTCCAGGGGGGGAGCCCAGGGATTCCGACCTTACAACGCACACTCGATATTGGTGAAACATCACACCACGTATCCCACTGTGCACTATCCCACTGTTTTGCACAATGATACATAGCGCTGGGACCCCACGGAGTGTACTCATACATAGCCGGCAACGGATATTCCGGAATGATTCCAATTAAGAAATAAATGTCGCCTTGGTTGCAATCGCCAATGCAAGCCGTAGACCCCATACCAGCGCTTGCCGGAATATTTTGGCTCGGATCAGGCCAGTACAAGTATCCACTCGACTGCGAAGCTGCCGCGGTGTCGCCCCAAAACTTACCCGGAGCCGGGGTCCACTTGCTAGGGCCGAAAGGGAATTGAAGAGCCAGCAATAAAAGGGCGAGCACCAGAAAGAATCTCCCAAAACCGATCTTCATCTTCACTCTTTTTCCCCTCCTCCTGCTGGAAGATATACTCCGTCCTGACGGGTCTTTAGCACAAGCTGCTTTGGCCTCATTCATTGTGCAGGTTGTTCCCCCGGGCACAACTCAATAAGGGAAGTAATGTATTTTAGATGTTTTTTTGATAAATACTTGTGCGTTTGACCATCTGTCAATCTGCGACAATTGGGGTTCCTTATTTGTCAAAAAGTCAAGGTATCTTCCCCTTGTCGTACAAAAACAGAACGCAATTATACAAATGAGCGACTATCAAGTCGCAAAGATACACCGTTCCCCGTAGGGAAGTAATGTGAGCTAAGTTGGGTTTTATATTTCGAGATGGATGAAAATCTACCGACACCTATTATTACGAATATCAAGTAGTGTCAAGAATAAATATAGAGTGCATAGAAGAAAAAGTTAATTGGTATATTTTATGCCGTTTATTTAGTAATATAACGAATAGTACATAGTTAATATCAAGCACGAGCAGTTACTGTTTCGAGTTCGTAATAGGATGCGTGCGCTGGTCAAGTGTTCACCTGCCGGGAAGAAGACATGAGCAAGTGAACCTGACGGGGCGCCGAAAAAAGATTGAACTTGCAACTTTACCCTGAAAACCTCGTGGACCGTGACCCAGTGCGGGCTTTCGCCGCCATGAACGGAAAGCCGGGGTCCATCGTTTGTTTTAAAAATCAAGAGTTCCGGATTCAGGCCAGCGCCGGAATGACGATCTTCTTAACAGCTCTTCATGTCCCTTCGGGGTACCCTGAAACTATGAAAAGACACGTAGGGTAGGATAAGCGGAGGGGGCTGTTGCCTAAATGCACTTTCTGACCATACCCGACAGTTTTCGAACGGCCCGAGAGATTTCCATAACCGTCGCTCAATGAAAACACTGGATTCCGGCCCAAAAGCCCTGCCGGAATGACGAAATGTGAATTTTTCTCACCGCCAGAATGTTTTTCTGGTGTGCATGCTTTGGGCAACAGCTCCTGTGTCCAGGATCTGGGGTCGGCCCACGGTGATGTCCCGGCCCATCTAAGACAGAGCGGTCCAGATGGGCCGATTTTCCGTTTTAAAATGCGGTTTTTGACCATCAAAAGGCCACTTTAATCCGGGCGTGCGCATTTTGAGGGACGCGGGATCGTCATCGAGCAATCCGGGGTCGTGCCACAAATTGGCTATCGCGAGCAACCGCAAAAGACGGCTACACTTCATCGATCCAACGTGCCAAGCGATTTTTGATGCGGCGTAGCCTCGTTGGACCAACCTCCCCTATAGAGCCGAGCAACACATCGCCACTTACGACAGCCAAACGCGTCACACGGATCAGACTGGTAGTTTTTAGTCCGGATAGAAGAAAATCGGTATCGGCCTCACTGACGATTTCATCCAGACCCGACAATTCTTGATGCAGTTGGGAGGAAATCATACAAAGCAACCAATCATCAAAGTCGTTGGGCACTTTTGCCAAGAGCAGAGCCGGCCGAGTTTTCCCTTCAGCCAAGCTGGTATTCGGAAACCTGAAAAGCACAATCTGCCCGGGATGCTTCACTGAAATCGTTCCTTTAGATCCTTGTCCGCATACAATTCCAGTTCATCTTCCATGCCTCGAAGGGCAGATTGCAGTGAAAATCCCATCCAGCGCCGGTCTTCTTCTTTCCCGGACTCCCCGGAAGTCTTAGCAAGAAGGAACTCTACGAAATCGAGAACCTCAGCCTGCAATGGTTCCGGAAGCCGCTGAACACGCTCAACAATTTCTTTAGCAAGAATCACTTCCTTACCTCCTGCAGGAAAATGTATAGCTACCGTTAGGAATATATCATCATTCACTCAACCTCGCCATGATTCCAGCGTCTGCCAAGTCAACATTTGCTTGCCAAAGGTGAAAATCCTGCTTGGGCGGGCCAGCGGAACGGAAATGATCCGGATGTGTTGAGCTCGCAACTTTTAGACTGGTACCTTGAGGAATCCACTCGCTCCTCAAGGTATTTCATTGGTTACTATGTCCTTGATAATTTTGTGAAAGTGGTCCAAATGTTTCGGCAATTCCATTTGAGATACTCACAGGGAAAGCTTGACCGGGATATGACAGAAAAATGCGACCGCCACAAAACCACTCGGGTCATGTTGGTTGCGGCTGTCTCGAAAAGACAGTCTTTCACGCGGAGACGCGGAGACGCGGAGAAGTCCCAATGAGACATAAGCTACCGCTTCGAAAAGAATGGATGGGTTGCGCTGCGCTGCACCCATCCTACGACTTTTCACTGTTTCAGGGTATCCCGAAGGGACTTGAAAAGCTATCTCGAAAAGATTTGGTGGGCTGCGCGCCGCTTAGCCCACCCTACGGGTCTTAGCCTCAGTGAGGAGCACCACAAAGACGAGCGGAAGTCTGCAAAAGGGCAATTGTGCCGGGTGAGCACATTCGATTGTGCTCACCATTGCATTGACTGAAGAAGACGATAGTCGCTGGAAAGTTTTGCTCACCCTGCCCGACTGAGGGTCACGATTCGAAACTGACCAGCACTATGCCGGCGGCCTGCTCCCGAATCGGAATAAGCGCCTGGTAAGCTGCAGAACTGTGCCAGCCTGCAGCGGAGGCGGCGTCAGGAAATTTGATCATTACGGTGTCCGTGTGCGGATGTTCGCCGCTGAACACTTCGACCTTTCGGCCCCGAAAGATGACTTCGCCTCCCCATTGAACAAGAGTGGGGGGCACTTTGCTGCGGTATTCATCCCATTTCCCGGGGTCCTTGACCGTGATATGACCTATTACGCAAGCACTCATCTTCCTGCACCCTCCAAAGCGGGCCGGCGAGCCTGCCCTCTACTGCTTCAGCCTCGTCATATACTGACCCAGCGCCATCAGCGGAAAACAGTTCCGGTAATTATGATATCGTATGTAGAAATGCCCCGGGAACCCGGTACCGGTGAATTGGGTCTCATCCCAGGAGCCGTCCGGGTTTTGATTTCTTAACAGGTACTGGATGCCTCTACTGACCTCCGGCGATTTTTCTTCGTCCCCTGCCAGAAGACCCATTATTGCCCAGGCTGTCTGCGATGCGGTGCTGGGGCCCTGGCCGCGAAGATCAGGGCATTTATAGGAAGCGCACGTCTCACCCCAGCCTCCATCCGAATTCTGGTGGTCTTTGAGCCAGTGCATTGCCGCTCTGATGCAGGAGGACTTCGGGTCTTCCCCTATCGAGATCAACCCGCGCAGAGCCGACCATGTTCCATAAATGTAGTTGACCCCCCAGCGTCCCCACCAGCAGCCGTCTTTTTCCTGGAGGCCTTTAAGAAACCTGATCCCGCGCTTAGCAGCCGGATGGCTGCAATCGTAGCCCAAGCAGCCCATAACCTCCAACACTCTGCCTGTCACATCCGCCGTCGGAGGGTCCACCATCGCTTCGGTATCGGCAAACGGTATGCGGTTAAGGATATCCATACCGTTGTCTCTGTCAAACGCCGCCCAGCCCCCGTTTGAACTTTGCATGCCGAGGAGCCATTCCATCGCGCGCGATTTGCAAGAAGTCAGCCCATCGCATCTTTCCGGGCTGAAGCGATTCAACACGTTCAAGACAACAGCCGAATCGTCAACATCGGGGTAGCGCGAGTTGGAAAACTCGAATGCCCATCCACCCGGCGCGCAACGGCTTCTGAACTGCCAGTCCCCGCCTGTCAGTATCTGCTGCGAGATCAGCCATTGCGCCGATTTCTCGAGGACCGGATGCTCGGGACTCACGCCCGCGTCGAGCAGCGCCATTGCAGTGAGGCCCGCATCCCAGACCGGGGATATACAGGACTGCATCCTCAGCCCGTCCTCATCCTCGATGCAGAAATCCTCAATCGCCTTGAGCCCCTTTACCATGACCTCGTGAGAAAGGGAAAACCCGAGGTAATGCAGGGCAAGCATCGAATAGACCATGGGAGGCTGGATGCCGCCCCAGTCGCCGGTCTCTTCCTGATGATGGATGATCCAGTCCCGCGCAGCCTTGATTGCCCAGCAGCGAAGCTTTTTTATCGGCCTTTTCTCGAGCCTTTTTGCAATGCGGTCGAAGACCCAAAAGAGCTTGTTTATGCGGGAATCGAGTTTTTTGCCGCGTACGGGGACGCAAAGCTCTTGAATACAGAGAGAATCGGGAAGTTTGAATTTTGGCCGAATGCAGAGCACGACCGAAAGTGGTATCGCCGTACCCCTGGCCCAACTGGAAAATTCGTAAAAGCTGAAATAAAGCTCAGGCGGAAGGAGCACGAGTTCGACAGGCATCGAGGGAACTTTGTTCCACTCATACTGGTCAAACAGGGCGAGCCACATTTTGGTGAAAACGCGGGCAGCTTCTATTCCGCCGCGCTGGAGGATGAAGGTCCTGGCTTTCGCAAGGGGTCCCGACTCGGGATCTTGCCCCAGGAGCTTAAGGGCGAAATAGGCTTCGATCGTGGTGCTGAGTTCGCCTCCATCGCCGTGATAAATACCCCACCCGCCGTTTTCGTTCTGGTGCCTGAGAAGATACCTGACAATGCTGCTTTGCTTGCCGCCAAGGGGAATTCCCAGCAGCCGCTTGAGCATGACGTATTCGCACGTTATGGTGACATTTGATTCCAGTTCTGCCCACCAGTATCCCTCGGGGTACTGGACCCGGTAGAAATACTCGCAGGAATCCCGGATCGCCTCTTCTATCTGCGGAATCCAGGAACTCCGGATGGTGGCCGGTCTGGAACGAGGCGAACCTGCCGGTTCGGTTGATCCGACCGACTCCGGAGAACCCAAAACGCGTTCTCTCGCAGCCTTATCCTCAAGGTCCCTGCGGACCTTCTCCCCCTCAACGGCCCGAGCCGTTACACTACCCTTGCTAAATGATTTCATGCTTCTCACCCGGCAACATATTTCTGCGATCCGCTAGCCCCGTCGGATGGCAGTTGAATTTCAGTCAAGCATGGCAAGTGTTTGTCCGAATTCTTCGACGTCAAAATTTTTCTACATCCCAACACCTTTTCCGCCCTGGCGGCCGCGGTGGAGGGGTTTCGCCCACCTCCGCACTAAAATCTACCCGGCCCCCCTTACAATCCCCCTGTCCCCCATCTTTTAGAAAGGGGGAAGCCGCTTTTGCCCCCGGCAACGGGAAGTTCCCGGATGGCCACTAATTAGTCACAAATGCGCCACATTGCAAGCAATTTGAAACTAAACGATTCTGCTTCAGGGGATTTAACGCCGAAACTCCAATTGAGAAGCTCATTTTCCGGCGGGAACAAGCATGAGTTTGCTGTCAAATGGACTAAATAAACCGTTTCTGCGTATCCTTGAGGTATTTTTCCTCGAGCAGCGCAGCAATTTTGTTGATTATGTTACGGCGAATGTCGAGTTCCACCGGGAGGTTGGGATCCTGGTGAGCTTCATTTACGCGGGTCCCCACCACAAAATAGATGACATCGCTATCGAGCAGAATGGATACAAGGTCGGAGGCGGCGTTGGACCTTGCCGTCTCGGGCTTTTGCCCGCTCTCCAGCATCTCCCCCACCTTACTGAGGGTGAGAGTACCTTCGGTTATCAGCTCTACCCCTTCCATCCTTGAAGGCGGAGGAATTTCAGGATCGAGATTGTCCAGATCCATTTCGATCTCTTCATCGAGTTCGCGGCTGAGAATCTGGGCGGTTGTGCCCCCGCAGATCACTTTTCGCCCTTTGAAAGACTTGACCACTGAGGCCAGTTCCTGGTCTCTGGTTTCCGAAAATGGCGGCCCGCTTACAAGCAGCAGCAATCGGGGATGCCGCAGATATATCACGCCGCTGGTAATATCGTCTTTTGGTTCGAAAGAGTCGATCTGGCGTGCGTGGATCGCGATCTTTCTTGCCAACTGGCGCGCAGATATCGCCTTTTCCCAGCCGATCCACTGCTGTAAATGCCTGATCACATCCTTGACGCCCCATCCGAGAGGGTAGTCGCGAAGTCCCATGCCGGCCTGGCTGACGCCGTCGGAAAAATAGATGAGCCTGTCCCCTATATGGAAATCGAACTCGGAAACGTTTACTTCCCGGTCACTCCATTTCCTGAGCTGTATCCGAGACCTGGGTACCTGGACCGGTTCGACGCCGCGCAGCAGCACATAATCGGGATTTCCGTGCTCTATTATTCGGGCATGCCCCGAGCTGTTGATGTCGATTATTGTGAAAGTGGAGTAGCTGATCTTCCGGACACTGCACACAGGCAGGGTCTCCATAATCACTTCCGCTGTCTCGGTTACATCGGCATAGTTGGAAGTGTATTTTACGGCCATGGTAGCGGTGAGGTTCGCAAGGACACTGGCCTTTATACCGCTGCCCAGCCCGTCGGAAAGGCAGGTGATCACCCGGTTTTCTTCTTTGATCTTGTGGGTGAGCACCACATCACCGGTTACATATTGCCGGTGCTTGTTGAACTGGTAGGAGTCGATATCGAGAAAGAAATCCCGCGCGGTCTTAATCATTCGACCTCCGGGGTAGTTACGGACTGGATTATGGAATTGAGAATAACCTCCGATTCCGCCGCGTTTTCACCCAGCAGGTAAGCAATCTGCTGAACGGTCGCCAGATTTTTTTTGATAACCTCCTGCGCCTTTTGAATCATGGCCTCCTTGTGAATGGTCGGTTTGGTGATGTCCTGAAAAATTCCGCATACGACCCTATGTTTCTCGATGGCGAAGATATCGATGTGGAGCACCGATTTTTTATACCTCAGATCGCGATTGAGCATATCTTCTTCTTTTTCGAGCACCGTTTTGAACAGCGAATGAAACGGGGCGATCTCCCGCAGAAACACACCCTCCAGACCGGGCTTGATCCGGAACGCTTTCTCAACGTCCGGGCCAAGAATTCTGGCGAAATTGAGATTGCACTCTATCAGCCTGATCTCCTCATCGACCAGCACGATTGCGCTGGGGACCTTCTCCATCAGGGCGTTCGTCTTCTTCTGGGCCAGTTTTCGCATATAGGCCGCACACATCACTTTTTCAGCCTTGCCGTCGATCAGCGCCTTTGCGAATTCGCGGCAATTGTCATAGCCGCAGCCGCCGCAATTCAGTTCGTCCTCGGGACCGTACTTGCCCACCGTCTGAAGGGCCTGCTTCATTATTTTGTCATTGTATTCCTTAACAGGCACCGGATCGGGGGCGAACCCGGCAATCCGTGGAGCTTCAACCGGCCGAGGCATCTCTGTGTCGGGATATTTAGCGTAGTCTATGATCTGGCAACGCTTCCAGGCGGTAGCATGGCGCTGGCTGGCCTTGGGGCCGTTTACACATCCGCCCTCGCAGGCCAGCAGCTCAAGGAAAACGGGGTGTGACAGGCGTATTTCATTCAGGCCGGCAATCGCCTTTTTTATGTTCCGGATTCCCGAAAAGACCATACAATCTGCTTCCATGATGCTGCAGTTTGCCTTGACCCCGGCCATCATCCCGCCGTCGACCGGGTAGAGGGCCCCCTCCCTGGCGCTGTAAGGAACAAAGCCCTCCGAGTCCCCCGAACCGCTTCCGAAGGAAAGTCCCTCCTCAACCATCCAGCGTCTCATGTCTTCGAAGGTCAGGGCAACATTGAGCAAGTTTGGATTTGCATCCGCCTCTCCCTTTTTGCCGATGCAGGGACTGAAAAATATTATCCCTATTGAAGGGCCGTATGTTTCACGCAGCATTTCGCAGTGCGCGAGAACCGGTGAGACGTGTGGCATGAGGCAGTTGACGTATTGCGGGCAGTATTTCCCGATGTAGTTAACGACGACGGGACATGCGGTAGATATGATCACACGCGCAGACCTGTCCTGGAGCAGTCTGGCCGCGCTCCGGGAGACCCGCTCAGCGCCGAGCGCAGTCTCGGAAACGCCTTTGAAACCGAGCTGCTTCAGGGCTCGAATAACCGCGGCCGCGGGAATATCGGGGAATTCGCTCACAAAAGAAGGAGCAAGCGACGCATAGACCTCGTCTTTCTCCTCAAGAAGACGGCGCGCGCGCTTCAGATCGTCTCTAACGTGCTTGGCGCCGTTTGGGCATATCTCGACGCAGTGACCGCACATGATGCACAGGTCCGGAATTACGGCGGCGCATACATTTTCGACTTTGATCGCCTTGACCGGACACTCCCGGATGCATTTGAAGCAGTCCTGGCATTCAGTCCTTTCGGTGTAGATGGGGGTCTGAGCGTTCATCTCGGTTCCTATTCCTGTCCTTTGAGGTGGTCGTCGAGGATGAATTCCAGGCAATCGCAGGAACTCATGCTGTAGACGTTGCCATCTACTGTAATGTTTGGGCCATCCTTGCACAGGCCTTCGCAAAGGTGTCCTTTCAAAATAACCTTTCCGCAAAGCCCGTGCAGGTCTATGTATTCCCGGATCAGGACGATGTTTTTCTTGTTGCCCCTTGAAAAGCAGGAACTTCCCATGCAGATCGCCAGCTCAATGGGTTCTTTCGCATCATTCATGGCTGTCCCTCTTACTGTCAGCTTTCACGCGGTTTCCGTTACCGTCGAATACGAGTTAGTTTTCACTCCCCGCGAGCTGTGATTTCCGGTAAATCTCCAGCGCAGCGGGAAAAGGCGCCAGCGCACGCTCAATGATACCCAGGCTGTAGGCGATTACAAGTCCGTAGTTGGTGATCGCAACACCTGCCTGGCGGCAATGAAGTATTCGGCTAAGCATTTCCCTGCGGTTCCACATGCAAGCGCCGCAGTGGATTATGAGCTTGTAAGGTGAAAGGTCCGAAGGGAAATCGTGTCCCTGGCAATGATCGATTTCCAACTTTGCCCCTACGTATTGCGTCAACCAACGCGGGATTTTCACCCGGCCGATGTCCTCGGCGATTGGATGATGAGTACAGGCCTCAGCGATAAGCACCCTGTCTCCAGCCCTCAATTTTTCGACCGCAAGAGCCCCTTCGACCTGGGTGGGCAGGTCGCCCTTGAAGCGAGCAAGAAGAATCGAGAAACTGGTCATCGGCACACCATCAGGCGTATCGGCCGCAACTTTCAAGAATGCCTGCGAGTCAGTAATCACAAGCTTGGGTGGACCGTTCAGTTTTTCAAAAGCCCTTCGGAGCTCGCGTTCCTTTACCATCATGCAAATGGCGTCACTATCGAGCAAGTCCCGTATAGTCTGCACCTGGGGCAGGATCAGCCGGCCTTTGGGCGCTTCCTTATCTATCGGGATGACCAGTATAGCCACCTCTCCCGGTCCGACGAGGTCCCCGGCAATTACCGGGTTTTCGATGAACTCGCCCGGAGCAGTGTCCAGCAGCGCTTGCCGCAGCGAAGCAATTCCCTCACCGGAAAGGGCGCTGACGCAAACCGTACGTATTTTTCGGTCGGAGAGCCCCTTAAGAAGGAGCGGGCCGGGGGCGCCGAGATCGCATTTGTTGAAAACGACGAGTATCGGGATTCCGTGGGCCCCCAGTTCCTCGATAACCCTCTCTTCGAAATCGCTCCAGGTTGAAAAATCTGTTGCAAGCACACCGATGTCGGTCCTGTCGAATACCTGGCGCGTTTTTTCCATCCGCAGTTTTCCGAGCGCCCCTTCGTCGTCTATGCCCGCCGTGTCTATGAAGAGCACGGGACCGAGCGGCAGAAGTTCCATTGGTTTTTCAACCGGATCGGTAGTGGTTCCAGCAAATTCGGAGACTATTGCTACGCTTTGGCGTGTAATCGCGTTCAAAAGGCTCGATTTGCCTACGTTGCGGCGGCCGAAAATGCCGATATGAACGCGCATGCTCCGGGGTGCTTTCAGCATTTGGGACCTCCGGTCTTTCTTGCGGCGCCCCCCAGACTGCAAACAGCCTCCGGACTTATAAGCTGCTCAAACTGCTCAAGGGTCAGCAGTTTTTCCGCAAGCACGATATCCCGCACGCTCTTTTTCTCTATGCCGGCGAGCCGCGCAATCCGGCACATCCGATCGTAACCCAGGACAGGCAACAGGGCCGTTGCCGTCACTGTGGATGCTTCAACGTATCTTCTGCATTGCTCCTCGTCGGCTTCGATCCCCGCGACACAGTGCCGGCACAGAATATCGGAGGCGTTGGCAAGCAGGTCGATAGTGTCGAGCAGGCATGCGGCTACAAGCGGCAAAAAAGGATTGAGTTCGAGGCTCCCCGAAGCACAGGCGAAGGTGAGCGAGGCGTCCAGACCAAAGACGAGCATTGCGGCCTGGCTTACCGCCTCAGGGATCACCGGGTTGACCTTCCCCGGCATTATCGAAGATCCCGCCTGGCGCTGCGGAAGGATTATCTCGGCAAGTCCGCTCTCAGGGCCGCTCGCCATGAGCCTCAGGTCTGTGCAGATTTTCAGCAGAGTCGAGGCGCAGGCCTTCAACATGCCCGATACTTCCACGAAAACATCAGCGTTTTGCGTGTTGTCGATCAGGTTTTCAGCTCGGGCGAAACCAATAGAAGTATTTGCCCGCAAAATATCTGTCACCGTGAATATGAAATCCCTGGGCGCAGACAGCCCCGTGCCGATCGCCGTGCCGCCGAGGTTGATTACACGCAGCCGTTCCTCACATTTGTAAATCCGCCACCTGTCGCGATTCAGGGCTTCGGCGTAAGCGCTCATCTCCCGGCCAAGGGTGGTGAGTACAGCGTCCTGAAGCTGGGTACGGCCAACCTTTACAACGTGGGCGAAACGCTTCTCGAGGATCTGAAACTCTTCCTGGAGCGATACGATCCTCGACTCCAATACTCGAAGGCGCCGGATTGCGGAGAGTTTCAGGGCTGTCGGGTAGGTATCGTTCGTTGACTGGTGAAGATTGATATCGTCCAGCGGGGATACCCTGCCGTAGCTGCCGCGCTCTTCGCCCAAAACTTCCAGGGCGCGGTTGGCAAGCACTTCGTTGACATTCATGTTGGCGCTCGTCCCGGCGCCCCCCTGGAGCAGGTCAACCAGGACATGCCCCGTAAGCAGGCCTTCCCCCATTTCGCGGCAGGCCCGTTCGATGGCGTCAGCCTTTTCAGGGTCATCCTGCCATGAACCCAGTCTTCGATTGGCCTGGGCACATGCCAGCTTTACCTGTCCGAAGGCGCAGACCAGTTCCGGATGAACAGGCCGGCCGGCAAGTGGAAAATTCTCAAGAGCCCGGAGCGTATGGATGCCGTAGAGCTTGTCTTCCTCTACAGCAAGCTCGCCGAGAAAATCGTGCTCTATTCTAAATGCCTCCGGCATCTAACAGCCGCCTTTCCGATCAAATCTATGAGTTCCCGGCTTTCAGCTTAACCCCACCGGGTAATGGCCGAACGTCAGACGTAGATATCGCGTCCTCCCGCGCTTACCCGGTCGAGCATCCTGGAAGCCCTGGTCCGCTGTTGTTGCTCCATTCGATCGAGCTGCGCCGCTATAAGCTTTTCACCAGCAAGCATGGTACCAGGAGAGGCGTAATCGATCAGGTATTCAAGGAAAGTCGAAAGCGCGTTTGGATCGCAGCGCAGCTTTATGGCGCCGGGCCTTGCAACCGCCATAAAATCCCGGCCGGTTCGCCCGAGCCTGTAGCACGCCGTGCAAAAGGACGGGATGTACCCAAGATTTGCAAGATCGCGGACCACCTCGTCCAGGGGGCGGTGGTCGCCCAGCTCAAATTGTGCCACATGGTCCTGCACCCCATCCGCATATCCGCCAGGATTGGTCCGGCTGCCTGCGGAAATTTGCGAGATCCCCAGTTCCAAGGTTGTCCGCCGAAGCTCAGCATTCTCGCGAGTAGACATGATCATGCCTGTATAGGGCACGGCCATTCTCAATATGGCAACTAATTTCAGAAAATCGATGTCGCTCACCGGATATGGAGGATTTGAGGCGATCTGTGAGCCAACAGTGGGTTCCAGCCGTGGTACGCTTATCGTGTGCGGTCCAACCCCGAACGAGGCTTCGAGATGCTCGACATGCCGGAGCAGGGCCAGAATCTCAAACTTCCAGTCGTATAGCCCTAAGAGCACGCCCATCCCCACATCGTCGATGCCCGCCCGCATCGCCCGATCAAATGCCCCGATGCGCCACGCGTAATCACGTTTAGGGCCTGAGGGATGCATGAAGGAGTAGGTTTCCGGGTGATAGGTCTCCTGGAAAAGCTGGTATGTTCCTATGCCGGCGGCTTTGAGCTCTCCGAACTCATCCAGGGATAGAGGGGCCAGATTAACGTTGACGCGCCGGATTTCCCCCCTGCCGCTGCGAGTCTTGTAAACTGTTTCGATTGATCTGAGAATGTAGGAAAAACCCTCGTGCGGCAAGCTTTCCCCGGCGAGCAACAGAATGCGTTTGTGGCCCTGCTCTACAAGTATTTTGACCTCAGATGCTATTTCTTCCTGAGATAGAGCGCGCCGCCGGATCTCCTTGTTTTCGGAGCGAAATCCGCAGTAGAGACAATTATTATTACAGAGGTTGGAAATATAAAGAGGTGCAAAAAGAACGATACGGGGACCGTAAATGGATTCCTTGACGGTGCGAGCCGTATGAAAAAGCTCATCGAGCAAATCACGGGCGCTGACAGAAATCAGCGCTTCCACGTCTTGCGAACTCAGCCCTTTGAGTTCAAGAGCCTTGGCCAGAATTTCCCGTATCCGCACGGGATCTTCTTTTATATCAAGCGCTTCCAGCCGCCGGGAAATGGCGGCATGGTCAATAACCGCGCCTGTTTGCTCTGGCTGACCCATCCTGGTGAACTTTCAATTGGAGAAGTCGAAGGGGAGCAATCCAGCCAGCTCCAGAGAAATTGTCGTAAAGATTATTCTAATCTTTTCTAGTTATTAATTCAATTGATCTTTTTTCCCCTCAAATAGATCGCTTTTACTTTTCCCAGCGAGGCCGGAAGACTGGAGGGCGCCCCGTTTACAACTATGAAATTCGCAGGCATTCCCCGGCCGAGCCTCCCGAGTTCATGATCCAGACCAAGCAACCGGGCGCCTTCAGATGTCGCGCAGCCGACCGCCTTTTCGATAGAGAATCCCGCTTCCATCATGAGCTTTAATTCCTCGGCCAAAGCTTCGCCATGCCGGACCCCAAGACCGCCTGCGTCGGTTCCCGCCGCAATTGCGACCCCAAGCTCCGCAGCCCGGCTCATTTGCTCCAGTTGAGCTTCCAGCATTCCAGCCGCCACCTCTGACTGGGTACTGCCAGCGGGCAGGTGGGTGCGCATGGCTTTCATGGTAAACGCCGTGGGGACCCAGATAACCTGCCGGTCGGCCATCCTTTTCATATTTTCCTCACCCATGAAGAAGCCATGTTCGATTGAATCACATCCAGCCTCGACCGCAACTTGCACCGGGAGCTTGCCGTTTGCGTGAACCATCACTTTTCGTCCGAGCTTTCGCGCATCCTGAAACGCGGCCTCAAGCTCGTCCCGGCCGAATTGGGGCGCGGTCTCCCGGCCAAATTCACTCAGACTGTTGAGACCTGAGTTCAAGATCTTTATGTGATCGACCACATCGCAATTCGCTCTCATGCTTTCGGCAAGAGTTGAGCCGCTCTGCGGAACCCGGGCTATGAACTTTCCATACCTGCCGGGCGCGCGCCACCCCCGTCCGGCGCATTTGACATGCACGCGCGTGGCTCCGCCTTGTCTCACATACGTGAGGGCATGGCCGCCAATGTCCCCGCCATCTCTGACAGCCATGATTCCGTACGCCAGGACTTTCTCTAGTCTTTCGCGAATAAGGGGACTGTTTTGAGCGAAATCATTCTGAAGCTGCCGCAAGCGGAGCTTTTGGTCAGTTTTCCCGGACATGGTCAGATGAACGTGACAGTCAATAAGACCGGGAAGGATGGTGCAGGCGGGATACTCATCAATGGCGAGACTTGAACCTTTCAGTTCAGAAAGATTTACCTTTTCCAGAGACGAAATAAGCCCGTTTTCCACGCGAATCAGGACATCCTGTGCCGCCGGAGTTCTGCCCGTGCCGTCAATGAGCCAGCCGGCAAAATAGGAGGCCTGTTGCATAGACTACTCTCCTCATGCTCTCAAATCCCGCCTGTTGTGAAGATGGATTATAGATCATTTTTGTCTTTAAAAGACACCTATTCACTATCTTCGCCCCTCCGGGGGGGGCCGATTAAACGCTTGCGCCTCGCAAACAGCACCTGATATCCACCGCACAATATATTTCAAGAATCACCAACGAGTCTCCGATAAGAACAATTAGGCAGCAACAGGCCCGTGAGGGCTGGATTTCTTTTGCTGCCCGGCCTGATCGATTTTCTGCACCGAAGATGAAAGAAAAAACTCGGAAGCAGCAACGAGTCGATTCGCGTGGAAGACTCTTTAAGGGATTGCCAACAATCTCGAAAATGGAAGCGGAAAGCCACGTCATCGGCCATCAAAGATATCAGGAAGAAAAATTCTGTTTTCGTCACCGGGGGCAAGACTCTTGTCAACCCTTTCCGGGGCAGAGTCCAGCAGACCAGTTGTGGTTATCGTCCAGGAGCTAACGGGGGTTTTTCAGCAGAAGGGGATGAATTAATGAAAAGAGCAGCATTGGTTTTAGCGTGTTTCGGTTTCCTGTTTGTGTTTTGCCTCTCGATTTCGGTAGCTCAAGAGAAGGCCACCAAGGAGGAGTGTGTAGCCAAGTGCAAAGAGGCTGCAGCAATGATCAAGGAAGTTGGGATTGAAGCAGCCTTGCCTAAGCTTCAGGACCCCAACGGGCCATTCGTGTGGAAAGATAGCTATGTATTCGTACAGGATTTACAGGGCAAGATGCTGGCGCACCCGTTGAATCCGAAATTGGTCGGAAAGACTTTTAACGGAATGAAAGATTTGAACGGCAAGATGTTCAACAGCGAGATGACAGAAATTGCAAAAACTGCGGGCGAAGGCTGGGTTAGTTATATGTGGCCAAAACCAAACGAAACAACGCCGTCGGCCAAAATAGCGTATATCCTCCGGGTGCCTGGCCAGGAGATCATGGTCGGGGCCGGGATCTATGAATAGTGTTTCTTGCCGCCGGATCTCAATCGTCTCTTCTTCATGTTACAGTGACCAATCCTCCGGTGTTTATGAATAAGTGTTTCCGGTAACGCAATTCCACTCTGTCCTGTGGAGATCACAGGAAATACTGGATACCTGCCGTCTGTCCTAATGAGGCGCCGGGAAATCCGGTATTGCAACCGCACTTCCACGGCGGTGTCCGGTTGCACAGCGCTCACTCGGGGAGGAGTTAAGATGTCGATGATCAGGTGGTTCAAATCACTGAGTATTCGCAACAAAATCCTCATGCTGGTGATTCTCGGGGTCATCGGTGTAGCCAGCATCTCCGGATTTGCAAAATATTCCGCGATCAAAAAGAACACCTATATGCGCGTGCAACAGCAGAGCCAGGCGATTGAAGCAGTTATGCTTCAAATCATGATGGCAGAGGAGATATTCATAAACTCGCTGGATGCAGCGGAGTTGTCCAGCCTGGCTGAATACAGGAAAAAACTCGGTGCGAGCCTCACCGAGTTGAAGTCTTTCGATGTCGGCGCAGAGATAGCCAGTGACGCGGCTATCATGTCCCAGACGGAAGCGGAACATGCCCGCGTCTTTCAGATGATGGCGCAGGGCCTCAACGACATGAGCAAAGCCCAGGCCGACCTTTTCGCCAATATCGGTTCGGTCGGCACCCATCTGGAAAAGGTCCTTGCCGCCATAGAGACTGAGGAGGCCATGCTTTTGACTCAGGGCGATTCCCTGCCCAATGACAAAAACGAATTGCGTAAAGAAATGAGCGACGTCCTGGTGCTCGGATCAAACAGGATGATGAATATCCAGGACCTGCTGCTCCACGGCGACAGTTCGCGATACCGTGAAGCCCGGCAGGGTATCGACAAGAAGCTGGATTTGAAAAAGAAAAACATTTCATTGACAGTACCCTCGATGAAGGAATTTGTTCAGCCCTGGCAAGAATCTGAACGGTTGCTATCCGAGATTATCCGGATTGAAGAGGCCGTTTTCGTACAGTGGGGCAAGAATAAGGAATTGAAGAAGACTCTGCAGCTTACAGGGGCACAGGTACAGGAGAAATCAAAGAGTATATCCAAATCTTCCAATGCAATCATCGAAAGCAGCAACAGAGCCGCCGATCAGGTCAGCCTGGCCGTATCGCTGTGCGGCATTTTGATTCTGAGCGGCCTGGGCTTCGTAATATCAAGATCCATTAACAAGTCCCTGCGAAGATCTATTGAGGGGCTCATCGACGGGGCAGACCAGGTTAGCGTAGCGTCCGGCCAAGTCTCGTCGGCAAGCCAGCAACTCGCTGACGGGGCCTCCCAGCAGGCTGCGGCAATCGAACAGACCTCCGCCTCTCTGGAAGAGATTTCTTCCATGACAAAACAAAACGCCGACAACGCTTCCCAGGCCAACCAACTCATGACCGAAGCCCGGCGGGCCGTCGGACAAGCCAACAAGTCCATGGGCAATCTGACTTCTTCGATGAATCAGATATCCAAGGCAAGCCTGGAGACCCAGAAGATCATCAAGACCATTGACGAGATCGCCTTTCAGACAAACCTCCTTGCCCTCAATGCGGCAGTCGAGGCGGCAAGGGCGGGCGAGGTCGGGGCCGGGTTTGCGGTTGTGGCAGATGAAGTGAGAAATCTTGCCATGCGGGCTGCCGAGGCTGCGAAAAACACGGCAAACCTCATCGAGGGAACGGTTAAAAACGTCAAAGAAGGCTCAGCCATAGTTGCTGCCACCGACAATGAATTTCATGAGGTTGAAGCCGCCGTTTCAAAATCTGGGGAACTGGTCGAGGAAATCGCGGCAGCTTCCAACGAGCAGGCCCAGGGAATCGATCAGGTGAGCAAGGCTGTCACGGACCTTGATAAAGTTGTCCAATTGAATTCGGCAAATGCGGATAAATCGGCTGCGGCTTCAGAGGAAATGAATGCTCAGGCGGAACAGGTGAAATCTTTCGTGTGTGACTTGGAGGCCATGGTTGGCGGCTCGAAGGGCAAGGGCAATTCCGCAGAACAGGTTGGATTAAAAGCAGTGGTAAACAAAAGAGACAAAAACCAAATTCCGGCCCTTACGGCCAATGAGAAGAAGGGCAACGACAATAGCCGCTTAAAGATGGCCGAAAAACGACCGGAGCAGATGATCCCTTTCGATGAGGGAGAAATCGCTGATTTCTAACTGCCGGGACCGAACGAGTGTAAAATAGAGCCGGAAACAGTCCGGCACAAATGGGCAAGCACACAGGAAGATTAAATCAGACCTTTTCCACCCGCTGCAAGGGACTCCAAAGCTTTGCGGTCGAGCACCCTGATGGTTCGGCCCTCAACAGAGATGATCCCCTGCTGGGTCATCTTCGCCAGGATTCGAGAAAGCGTCTCAGGGATTGTCCCAAGAAGGCTTGCCAGTTGTGTCTTTGTTATGTCGAGTTCGTGGGCTTGATCGCTTCCGCTCCTTTCGCCCAGATAGATCAGGTATGCCGCAAGTCTTCCTGGAACTTCCTTTAGCGAGAGGTCCTCTATCAGGTGAGTGAACCTGCGCAGGCGCTGTGCGAGTATGCCCAGCAGGTTAAGAGCTATGGCAGGCTCCCTGCCTATCAGCTCTATAAAAGACCTCTTTGGAAAAAACAGCGCCCGGCTGGGTTCAATGGCCTCGGCGTTGGCCGGGTAACTTCCTCCAGCAAAAACCGGGACTTCCCCGATAACCTCACCGCCCCCGAATATATGGAGAATTTGCTCTTTGCCCTCCAGTGAGAGTTTATAGATTTTGAATTTCCCGGATACCACGAGGTAAAAACCTTTTGCCTCGCTCCCCTCGGAAAAAAGCTCCCGGCCTTTTTCATATTTCAGGTCCAGGCAGATTTGGGCCAACTCTTGGACCTGTCCGGCTGGAAGCCCGTTAAAAAGAGAGCTGTTCGAAATTTCATCTACAATCATGTCCATTCCCCTCACCGAGCGCCTCGCGGGGCGTTGGAAGTCGAGTTCCGGCATCAGGCAGCCGGGCCTTGTCTGATTTTATCCGCGGGATAAGAAAAATTCAGAATTTTTGATCCAAGTCAAGGTTTCTTTTGGGCACAGGGGTTAATTTGCCTCAAAAGCCGGATACACAAGTTATAATCAATCAATTTTTTGAGGCTCGATCAGGTGAATGAGATGTTTTGTTATCAATGCGCATGGAGAATCTGGAGCGAATCATGAAATGCCCTGGTCAGGACAGCCGGTACTGGGGTCCCGAAGCGATTTATGAATCCAGTTGCCCCGACTGCGGCGCGCCCATTGAATTCTTCAAGGATGAGAGTTCGAGGAAGTGCCGCAAATGCGGCACAAAGATTCTCAATCCGAAAATGGATTTCGGCTGTGCCGCCTATTGCAGGTTCGCCGCTCAGTGCCTGGGAACCGATATGCCCCCGGAGCTTCTCGCAAAGAGGACCGATCTGCTCAAGGACCGCGTGGCGGCGGAAGTAAAGAAATACCTTGGCAGAGACTTCAAACGCATCGGGCGAGCACTGAAAGTGGTAGAGTATGCAGGTAAGATTCAGCGATCCGAAGGAGGCGATCCGGCAATCGTCACCCTAGCCGCCTTCCTTTCGGCGGTCGCCGGCGGGGTTTCGACCGCACTGAACGTCAGCGTTCGGCAATTGTCTGCCGAAGACATCACTGCGGCCCAATCCATTCTCATGCGGGCCGGGGCTTCCGAAGAGCTGACCCGTGAAGTTCTCGCCATTTTGAAATCGCTTGACGCTAAGAGCCTTGCCGATGGAAACAATTTCAAGTGCGTCTACGACGCAATCCGCATCGCGGACCTTGCCGCAGCGTTTAAGGCCCAGTCGCCTCAGGCCGGGAATTCGGCCATGGATGAACCTCTACTTACCCAAACAGGTAAGAACATGATGAAAGAAATCGTGGATCAAAGCACTATCCGATCCTGAAAAATGCTTAGTTTTCAACTTAGAAATCGAACCTGTTTTCGATCCGGAGTGTGATCAATGGAAACGATGCGAAAAATAGTAGAAATAGACGAAGAACTCTGCGACGGTTGCGGAATGTGCGCGATATCCTGCGCGGAGGGCGCCATTGCGATAGAGGACGGAAAAGCGCGCCTCATAAAGGAATCCTACTGTGACGGACTTGGCGCCTGTCTTTCCGGATGCCCGAGGGGCGCCGTTCGGGTAATCGAGCGGCAAGCAGACGAATTCGATCCGGAAGCAGTTGAAGAGCACCTCGAACAACAGAGGCTCGCTCAGCAAAAACAAGTGGAGCAAAAGGAATTCGCGGCCGCATGCGCCTGCCCGTCCTCTCGAATCCAGACCTTTGTCAAAGGGCCGCTTTCACAAAAGGACCCGGTGCCCAAAGAGCTTGACGAAAGCCAGTCAGAGCTTTCTCACTGGCCGATCCAGATAAGGCTCGTTCCGCCTGGCGCGCCATTTCTCAAAGGAGCGGACCTGTTGGTCGTATCAGACTGCGCGCCGGTTGCATACCCAAATTTTCACCGCAAATTCGTGAAGGGGAAAACGGTCCTCCTTGGCTGTCCCAAATTCGACAACCCCCAGGAGTACGTGAAGAAGTTTGCTGAAATTTTCCGGACCGCCGACATCCGAAGCGTAACGATTATCGACATGGAAGTCCCCTGCTGTTCCGCCATGCCCGCTATCGTTCAAAAAGGTATACAAGAGGCAGGAAAAAATATTACTATTGAGGAGGTCGTCATAAGCGTCCGCGGTGAGATTATCAAGCGCAAAAAAGACGCGGCGTAGCGCGCACAACACGAGGGGACACTAAGGATGTATGCAGGGACCTTCCCGATCATAACCGCAGAAGAGGCAGCTTCTCATATTCAAGACGGGGCGATGGTAGCGCTTAGCGGGTTTGCGAACGCAGGGACTGCTAAAGTCGTTCCACGGGCCATCGCTAAAAGGGCGCGAGAGATCCACTCCGCCGGAAAGTCCTACAAGATAAGGCTGATTACCGGGTCGTCGAGCGGCAATGATATCGACGAGGAACTTGCGCAGGCTCAAGCCCTGTCATGGCGCGCTCCGTATCAGAGTGCCCCCGCGCTTCGCGGCCAGATCAACCGGCAGGAGGTGCAGTACATCGACATGCACCTGTCGAATGCTCCACAAACCCTGCTGGCCGGGTTTTTCGGAAAGCTCGATTATGCAATTATAGAGGCGACCGATGTGACCAGGGACGGCAGAGTCTATCTCACCACCTCCATCGGAGCTTCTCCCACTTACCTCAGGCATGCCGACCGGGTCTTCATAGAGATAAACGATTATCACTCCAAGCGCCTGCCGGAAATGGCCGACATACTGGTACTTCCGCCGCCGCCCCGCCTTGACCCGATTCCTATATATGACCCACTGACCAAAATCGGTTACCCCTATGCGACTGTCGATCCCAAGAAGATCGTAGGCATAATCGAATCCAACGAACCCGATCGTATCGAGCCGTTTGCCACACTTGACTGGAAGGCCAAAAGCATTGCAGACAATGTGGTCCGGTTTCTTTTCGGAGAAATGATAAGCGGACGCATTCCTCCTGAATATCTTCCCTTTCAGGCGGGTGTGGGGAACCTTGCAAACAGCATCATGGCCGCACTGGGAAGCAACCCTTATATTCCGGCGTTCAGAATGTATTCCGTCACTTTCCAGGACTCGCTGGTCGAACTGATGGAAAAAGGGAAGCTGGTGGGAGCAAGCGCCTGCAGCCTCACCGTAACGGCAGATACGCTCAAACACATCTGTTCGAACATGGACTTTTTTGCTCCTCGAATCGTGCTGCGTCCACAGGAAATCTCGGATGACGCAGGAATTGTCCGCCGCCTCGGAGTTATAGCCATCAATCCTGCAATCGAGGTGGATATCTATGGCAACGTGAACTCGTCCCATCTCTTCGGGACCGACATAATGAACGGCATCGGCGGAAGCGGGGAATTTACCAGGAACAGTTATCTATCGATCATAGCGTGTCCATCGACAGTTATGGGCGGACGTGTTTCCTGCATCGTGCCCATGAGCCCGCACATCGACAGCAATGAACACTCTGTGCAGGTCATAGTGACCGAACAGGGATTCGCGGACCTTCGCGGGGTAGGACCGATGCAGCGGGCGAAAAAGATTATCGACAACTGTGCTCATCCGGCATACCGCGACTACCTCAACGCTTATATCAGGGAGTCCGACTGCGGACACATCAGGCACAATCTCCGTAAAGCATATGAACTCCACCGCAATTTCCTGGAGCATGGCAAAATGCTGCCGGACCTCGGAGAAATCGGAGATCACATTTAGAACATAGAAGGACGGCATGTCCATAATCAATTCCTATCCGAAACTTAGTCCGGAAGAGGCCGCCTCAAATATCTTCAACGGTGCGACAGTGGCGTTCAGCGGGTTTACGAACGCGGGGGCGGCAAAGATGATCCCAAGGGCTCTTGCGGAGCGCGCGCGCGAACTCCACGCAAGAGGTGCGCCTTTCAAGATAAGAGTCCTCAGCGGGGCCTCCAGCGGCGCGAGCATCGATGAACCCCTGGCCCGCGAGGAAGCCATCTCCTATCGGGCCCCCTACCAGAGCGGCTCCACGTTGCGAGATCAGATCAACAGGCAGGAGGTCGAATATGTCGACATGCACCTTTCCCACCTGCCGCAGACAGTGCTGGAAGGCTTCCAGGGGAAGATCAATTTCGCCGTTGTCGAAGCGACGGAGATAACCAGGGACGGCAGAGTTTACCTGACTACTTCGATCGGGGCTTCTCCCACCTACCTGAAGTATGCCGACCGGGTAATCGTCGAGATAAACCGCTATCATTCCCCTCGGCTTCGTGAGATGACCGATATACTAATAATGCCGCCCCCTCCTCATCGCTTCCCGATTCCTTTCCACGATCCGCTTACAAAGCTGGGGTACCCGTATTCGGTCGTTGACCCGCAAAAAGTGATTGCGGTGATCGAAAACGATGAACCTGACGTCATCCCTGGATTTGCGGCAAGCGACGAGCGCAGCGAGAAAATAGCAGAGAATGTCGTTCGGTTTCTCCTGGACGAAATGCTTGCAGGGCGAATTCCGCCGAATTTCCTGCCTCTTCAGGCAGGAGTTGGAAACGTGGCGAATGGAGTCATGGCTGCTCTGGCCAGGAATCCCTATATCCCGCCATTTAAGATGTTTACCGAGGTCTACCAGGACTCTCTGGTCGACTTGATGGAATCGGGCAGGCTCACTGCTGCAAGCACCACAAGTCTTACACTCACTTCGAAAATGCTCCAGCGTATCTACGACAATATGGATTTTTTCGCCCCCAGGATCGTTCTGCGCCCGCAGGAGCTGTCCAATCATCCCGGGGTCATCAGAAGACTCGGCGTGATCTCGATGAACACGGCCCTCGAGGTCGATATTTACGGTAATGTCAATGCATCGCACGTCTTCGGCACAAATGTAATGAACGGGATCGGAGGCAGCGGTGAGTTCACTCGAAA
>Ga0326728_10009157_pt1 | contig 24002 bp, 25 predicted proteins | sample MB3enrmetagenome_FD_207602 | JGI IMG/M metagenome (GOLD analysis project Ga0326728, IMG submission 207602) | Lab enriched peat soil microbial communities from McLean, Ithaca, NY, United States - MB31MN | ecosystem: Environmental > Terrestrial > Soil > Wetlands > Peat | place: USA: New York... | reverse complement strand
ACTTCCCAGTCTTCGCGCAGGGCTGACATGCCCTGAGCTTATACCGCCCAAGGTACAAAATCAATCCTTATCTTAGCGCTTATGGGCCGAGGGCCTGCCCCACAGGGCCGGACGGCGCCCTGCGCTGTGTTTTCGAGGGTGTCCAACGTTTGTGAAATGCTGTACTTAATCACGATGCTAAAGAGTCTGCTTCGAACCTCCGCTATTGCCCTCTTCGTCGCCTGCTTTTCACCTGGCGCCACGTGCGCGGTCAGGTTGCCTGGAATCCTCGGCAGCCACATGGTGCTGCAGCGCGACCAGCCAATTCACATCTGGGGATGGGCTGCGCCGGGCGAGAAGGTCTCCGTTGCAATGCACGGAGCGAGCCGGGCCAGCGCCGCCGACGAGCTGGGGAAATGGAGCCTCTACCTTCCTCCCGAGCCCGCGGGCGGCCCTTTTCAGCTCACGGTGACCGGCAGCAACACAATCATTCTTGACGACGTGCTGATCGGCGATGTCTGGTTCGCCTCCGGTCAGTCCAACATGGAAATGCCGCTGACAGGCTGGCCCGGAGCGACGTTGCAGAATTCCGCGGAAGAGATCGCCCACGCCAACCAGCCGGGCATCCGCCTGCTCCTCATCCATCGCAGAACCTCGGAGTTTCCGCTGCGGGACATCGACGGGTCCTGGACCGTCTGCACTCCCGAGACCGCTGCCAGCTTCTCCGCCTTGGCGTACTTCTTCGGCCGCGAACTGGCCAGCAGGGAACATGTGCCGATCGGCCTCATCGACTCCACCTGGGGTGGCACCGTTGTGGAAGCGTGGATGAGCCTCGACGCCATCTCCGCCGACGCCTCACTCATGCCGGCGTTCGCCACTCGCGCGCAGATGATGGACCGGCAGGCCGACGTCCCGGCGGTGCTGGCAAAGGAGCATCGCGAGGACGAAGCAGCCAGGCAAGCCGGTCTGCCTGCGCCGAAGCACGTATGGAATCCCGATCCGGCCTCGTGGGGACCGGCAGCCTTGTTCAATGGAATGGTGGCTCCGGTTACGGGATTCGGCATCAAAGGGGTCATCTGGTACCAGGGCGAGTCCAACAGCCGTTTGGCCTTCGCGCCCATGTACGTGAGGGAGTTTCCGGCGATGATTGCCGACTGGCGCGCGCAATGGCGTCAGGGGAACTTCCCTTTCCTCTTCGTGCAGATTGCCAACTTCGCGTCGGATGCGACGGAATCGTGGGCCACCATCCGGGAAGCGCAGCGGCGCACGCTCGCGGTGGCGAACACCGCCATGGCCGTCACCATCGATATCGGCAATCCCGACAATGTGCACCCGGCGGACAAGCAAACCTTGGGGGCGCGTCTGGCGCTGGCCGCGCGCGTGCTGGCCTATGGCGAACACCTTGAATACTCCGGCCCGATCTTCCGACAGGCCGCTCCCGACGGCCAGGCGATGCGGGTCTGGTTCGATCATGCGACCGACGGGTTGTTGGCCAAAGGCGGCGCGCTGGAGGGGTTCGAAATCGCCGGCGACGACCGTCGCTTCGTGAAAGCCGCCGCGCGCATTGACGGCAGCACCGTGGTGGTGACCAGTCCCGAGGCGCCGGCGCCGAGTTTCGTCCGTTATGGATGGGAGAACGCGCCGGTCGTGAACCTGTACAACTCCGCGGGGTTGCCGGCTTCGCCGTTCACGTCCGAAACCGCCATTCCGGCGCCATAGCAGGCGCGCGGCGAGATCCGTGTTCGTCCGGCGCCAGATACAAGCGCGGCTGCCGCCGCATGTCCGCGGAACCGATGTAACCTTGGACTATGCCCAGCAGAGCCGCCGCTCATCCTCCGGCCGAAGGCGATCCGGCCCCTGAAATCGAGCTTGCCGACGATCGCGGAAATCCGTTCCGGCTTTCCGATCTGCGCGGCAAGAATGTGGTCCTGTATTTCTACCCGAAGGCAAACACGTCCGGCTGTACAAAGGAAGCCTGTGCCTTCCGCGATAACGCCAAAAAATTCACGAAGGCGGACACCGTGATCGTCGGCGTCTCGCCGGACAAAAGCCCGGCGCAGGCGAGCTTCAAGGCGAAGTATGATTTGCCGTTCACCTTGCTGGCCGACACCGCGCACTCGGCCGCGGAAGCCTGGGGCGTCTGGAAAGAGAAGAGCATGTACGGCAGGAAGTACATGGGCGTCGAACGCACCACCTTCCTGATTGACAGAACCGGCAACGTTGCCAGGATCTTCCCGAAGGTGAAGATCGAAGGACACGCCGAAGCGGTCCTGGGAGCGCTGGCGGCGCTATAGGACCTTCGGGACCCGGTGTCCTGTCACGCGTAACCGCGTAGCCGCCTGACTGTTGACCACTCCTTTTTACAGTCGTGGCTCGGTAACTGCCCGCAAATGCACTAGGAGCGCCGCCTGCGGACCAGAAGAAAAAGGCCGGCGAAGCCCAGACCAATCAGCCCGAATGTGCCGGGTTCCGGAACCGTACCGGGATGGCAGTCACCGGCAATTGCACCGGAGGCGAGTGACAACGCCAGCACTGCCACGGCGAAACCGATTCGGGCCGCCTGTGATTTCGTGGAAGGGAACATGCAGAAATCATGCGCCACGAAACTCTCCGCGGCGACTCCGACCATGGTACTGGCAGGTCCAGGGACTAGATAGTACTCGCCTACTGCAGCGTGAAGGTCACGTCGATCGGCGCTTCCACTTCCACCGCGTGGCCGTTCAGAATGGTCGGCTGGTAGCGCCACTGCCGCACCGCATCGAGCGCGGCCGCTACCAGGAACGGGTGGCCGCTGAGCACCCGCAGGCTCCGGATGCTGCCGTCGGTGGCGATTACGCCGAGCAGGTACACGGTCCCGGAGGTGTGCGTGGTCCGGGCGATGGCCGGATACACGGGAATGACCTTGTACAGGACTTTCGCCGGCTCGATGTGGCTGACTCGGATGCGTATCGTCGGGGCCGGTGTGGTGACATCGGGAAGACGCTTCACCACAGGCCGTTCCGGCGGCGGGAGCGGACCTGTCGCCAGGTCACCAAGCCCAATCCCGATGCGCGGGCCCCCGCTAGCGAAGGGTTCGAAGCCGATCGATTGTGGCGGCGCATCGTTGAAGACGTTGATTCGGTCGGGCACCCTGGCTGGCGCAACAAAGACATTGCTGCGGACGAACGGGCTCGGTTTCACCCGCGGCCCGGCCGGGGCCGAGGGAACGGGCGCCGGCGTTGGCGCGAGCGGCAGCCACACCGCGATCTTCGTCAGGGAGAAGGCGGGGAGCCGCTCGGCCCAGATCAGCGGCAACGCGCCGAGCAGGCCAATTCCGGCCAGCTCCGCCGCGAGCGAGAGCAGTACGATCCACGGTTTCGAAGTCCGTTGCCGAAGCAGAATGGATTGTTCGAACATACCTGGATAGACACCAGGCGCGCGGCGCAGGTTCCCGGACAAAAATCCGCGAATTACGGGAACAATTCCGGCACTTGCGCAGTCAATTATGTGGGATGTGGGGCAGGGCAACCCGCCCCGCCACGGACTGAAGTCCGTGCCACCCGACCCACTACCCGGAAGGGTGCACGATGCGCCCGTCGCGCATGCTGACAATGCGGTGGCCGAAAGCCGCCGCCTCGGGATTGTGCGTGATCATGAGGATGGTCTGGCCGAGCCGCTCGTTCAGATCGCGCAGCAGGGCCAGCACGGCGTTGGAGTTCTCCGTGTCCAGATTGCCGGTGGGCTCGTCGGCGAGAAGAATGGCCGGATGGTTCACGATGCCGCGGGCGATGGCCACCCGCTGCTGCTCGCCCCCGGAAAGAGCGCGCGGTCTGTGGTCCAGCCGGTTTTCGATGCCCAGCAGCTTCAGTATCCGGGCGAGGTGCGGGTCCTCTTCGTCCCCGTGGTGCGCGATATAGCGGGCAATTCGAATGTTGTCCCGCGCGGTGAGCGTCGGCAGCAGGTTGTATTTCTGAAACACGAAGCCAACCGTGCGCTTGCGCAGGTTGGTGCGTTCGCGGTCGGACATGGCCAGTAGGTCGCGGCCGTCCATCATGACCGTGCCGGAGGTGGGCGGGGTGAGCCCGCCGAGGATGTGAAACAGCGTCGATTTGCCGGAGCCCGACGGGCCGATCACCGACACGAACTCGCCACGTTTCACGTCGAGATCGACGCCGCGCAGCGCATGTACGTCCACCTCGCCCACGCGGTACACCTTGCGCAGGTCGCGAACGGAGAGGATAGGCGCGTCATTCATAGGAAAGCGCCTCGATGGCATCCTGCCGCGCCGCCTTGAGTCCCGGCCAGGCCGCGCCCAGCAGTGCGCCGACGAGCGCGATACCCGCGGCGATGGGCCACCAGTCGGGCACAATCGCCTGCAGCAGGGCTCCCGGCGCGAAGGTGGCAATCAGCCAGCGCGTTCCGTAGGTGAACAGGATGCCGAGAATGGAGCCCAGAATCGCCAGCAGCGTGGTCTCCCGCAGCACCACGTTGAGGATGAAGCCCGGCGACGCCCCCAGCGCCTTCAACACGCCGATCTCGCGGGTGCGCTCCAGCACCGCCGTGTACATGGAAAGAAACACCACCAGAAAACCGACCACCGTGCCCAGACCGATCACCACGCCGATGAACTCCGGCAACATGGGCACGTTCGCCACCGTGAACTGCGAGAGCAACTCCTCCATGGAGTGGATCTGGTAATCCGCCATTCCGTGCGATTTCAGGTAGTCGATCACCTCCTGCGTGTAGGCGGGGTTGTCCAGCTTGACGTAAACGACGGTAACCTTGCCGCTGTTGGCGGTGAGGTCCTGGAGCACGTCGAGGGGAATGACCAGGCGGGCGCTCTTGCCCTGCTCGAAGATTCCGCTGACGCGCCACTGGCGGTTGAGCATGTTGATGGAATCCCCGACGTGCAGCTTGTGCTGCCTGGCGTAGTATTCGTCGACGATGGCCTCGTCGGGCTTCTCATACGGCCGGCCCGCGAGAAAGCGGAAGTTGCCGCTCATCTTCTCAAACGCGGGCAGATCCAGCCCGGTCACCGACGACAGGGGGCCGGTGGCCTGAATCAGCGCGCCGGTGGCCAGCGCCACGTGCGGCTGTTTTTCGAGAAACGGGATGAAGTTCTGCGAAAAGCCCGCGCTCAGCGACAGGAATGCGGCGCCGGGAGCGCGAATGAAGATATCGGCGCCGATGCCGCGGGAGCGGCGCGCCTGGTCCTCCAGCATCCCGTGGCTGAGGCCCACCAGAGTCAGCATCATGGTGACCTGAACGCCAATCGCAACAGTGCTCAGGAGCGTTCGGACCGGCCGGTGCCGCAGATTTTCAAAAACGAGTTTGTTGATCAAGGGTGGAGGCCGCTGATGAGAATGGGTGCCTGCTCTTCCATTCTAGCCCGTGGGGCGGCCAATCCTGGCTGCAAGCGGTTTTTCAGGAGGCCTCGCCCGGGGGGCAAAAGGGGCTGCGTGCGCGCTTGGCGGCTCAAACCATCCCCCACCCTGCGCCGCCGCGCGCTTCCCGAGCGCACCGGGCCGGAGAACTTCCTTACCGCCGCCGCGGGCGACTTTCGCCGTGCGCGTTCTTCCAGGCTCGTGAGAGGTCGCGAACATGACAAACTTGAGCAGAGGTTCGAATGAAACGTATGCGTTGCCTCGTTCTGGTGGTTGGACTCGTTCTGGGGGTCAATGTCATGGCCGTCGAGGTCCGGGAAGGCAAGACGGAGCGCGCCGGTTTCGATCTGCACTATCGCGTCTACGGCAACGGGACACCCGTGCTGGTCCTCTCCGGCGGGCCGGGCTTCGACTGCGATTACATGGAACCTGTCGCACGCGAACTGGCTTCCTCCTCCAACTCGACGGTGCTCGTAGAATTGCGCGGCACGGGGCGATCACGCCCGCCCAGGGTTGATCGCGAGACCGTCAACCTCAAGTTGTACCTCGCCGATCTCGAGGCCCTGCGCGAGAGTCTCCGAATTGAGCGGTGGATTCTCCTCGGGCATTCGGCGGGAGCGAATCTTGCGATGAATTACGCCATCGCTTTTCCCTACCGTGTCGCGGCGCTGGTTCTCGCCGATTCCGGACCAGTGCGCCAAGCCTCGCTGGGAGCCATCGCCGACAACATTTTCCTCCGCCTCAGTCCGGAGCAAAGCGCGGCCGCCAGGAATCGGCCTTCCTTCCAGACCATGCTGCCGGGATACTTCTACGACCCGGAAAAGGCCAGAGCGATGATCGCCGGATTTCACGCCGAGTCGTACCACGACGATGTCGGGCGGTTGCTGGCGGTGGATGAAATGGCTCCTGGCATGGACCTGCGGCCCGCCTTGCAACGGCTCTCTCTGCCCGCTCTCATCATCGCCGGGCGCCAGGATCCGATGGACCCGGCGATGCAATATGAGGTTCATCTCGCGCTGCGGGAATCGCGGCTGGTGCTGTTGGACCGCTGCGGACATTTCGCGTGGCTGGAACAGCCGGAGGGGTTTTACGCCGCCATCCGGAAGTTTCTTGAAGAAGTCCGCTGACCCTACGCCGCCGCGCGCTCCATGGCCAGCCGTATGAGCAGGCCCGCGCCCTGGCCGGGCCGGGAATCGAGCTTGAGCTCGCCGCCCAGCGTGCGCACCCGGCGCTTGATGCTGATGGGTCCCAGCCGCAGCAGATCCAGCTCGTCCAGAGAGAACACGCCGCTGAACGGGAACCCGTTGCCGTTGTCCTCCACGCTGATCTCGAGGCCGCCGTCCCTCTTTCGCGCCGACACCGTCACCCTCGTCGCGCCGGCGTGTTTCTGGACGTTGTAAAGCGCCTCGCGGACAATCTGCAGCAGCTCCAGCGAGACCTCCGGGTCGGCCGGCTCCAGAAACTCGGTGCTGACAAACGACGCGGAAATGCCGCTGTCCTTCTGGAATTGCTCCACGATCCGGCCAATGGTGGAGGAAAGACTCCCATCCACGTCCACCGGCCGCATGCTGCGGACGAACGTGCGCAGGTCGGTCACCTGGGTCTTGCACAGGTCCTGCAGTTGCACCAGCTCGTCCACCGCCGCCCGCTGATCCCGCATCAGCAGCTTGCGGATGACCTCCAGGCGCAGTTGAAAGCTGATGAAGCTCTGCAACGGGCCGTCGTGGAAATCGGCCGCAATCCTCTGCCGCTCGCTATCCCGGGCCTTCTCCGCGTCATAGCGGTAGAGTACGCTCTGTTTTGCCGCAGTGGCCAGGCGGTCGTCATACCAGGCCTTCTGCACCGCCAGGACGGTGGCTACAATGCCGCCGCTGATGAACACCGGCAGCAACACGCTGGCATGCAGCGGCGAGACCACGTAGAGCAGAATCACCGACGCCCCGGTCACGATCACCACCCGCGACCAGGTGTGCAGCATCACCGCCACCACCAGAACATAGGCGTAGAACACCGAGCTGATCCAGTAGCTGTAGCCGGCGCTCCCGGAGGCGTACAGGAAGAAGAACAGGAAGTCGGCGCTCAGCGCCATCAGCGGGTAGCCGCTCTGTTCGAGGCTCCGCCAGAACAGCACCACGCCGGAATAGACGGCGTAGGCGGCGAACAGCGCCACCGATTCCGTAATGGAGCCGCTGGAGGCGACCAGGGAGGTGACAAGGCAGCTCAAGGCCAGCAGTACCCGTACCGTGGACAGAAAGCGGCGCCAGAGATGCGGTAGCATCACTAATCTATATCGGCCGCCGCGGCCCGCTTGAACATAGGGGGCCGGCGGCGCCTGACAGCCCGTGGCAAGAGTCCCGAAAAATCGCTCGCTGAAACGCGCGGCTCAGCATGCTCCCAGGGTAGTTTTCCGATCATAACACCGGCGATTCGGGTCCGCTTCCCTCAGGGAATCACCTGACTTCGGCAGGACCAGACCAATCCTGGCCGGTACTGGAGCCCCTGGACGTTGCCGAGCCGCCCTGGACGCGGCATACTGAAGCGGATCACAATGGATTTTGATATTTCCGATCTCCTCTTCGCGGTTGTGGTGCTCTGGCTGGCCATCGCCATCATCAACAACAACGGCGGCGGCGGGCACAGAGCCCGGGTTCCGGCCGCCGGGTAAACACCAACGGTCGTCACCGAGCCAGGGCGCCCTCCGGGCACGTGAGGGAGCGGTCCACGGCCTTCTTCCATGCCCTCTGTAATTGTCGTCGGCGGAGGCCTGGCCGGTCTGGCCGCGGCTGCCGCTCTGGGCAGCGCCGGATTCCGCGTGGATGTCTTCGAATCGCGGGCGTTTCTCGGCGGACGCGCCACTTCGTACGAAGCGCCCGGCAATGCGGACCCGCCGGAAACCATCGACAACTGCCAGCACGTCCTGCTGCGCTGCTGCGTCAACCTGCTCGATTTCTACGGGCGCCTCGGCGTTGCCGACAACGTGCGCTTCTTCCGCCAGTTCGTCTTTCTGGAACCGGGCGGTCGGGCCTCCGTGCTGCGCGCCGGCGTGCTGCCCGCGCCGCTGCACTTCGCCGGGAGTTTCGCCGCGCTGAAGTTCCTCGGCCTGCGCGACAAACTGGGCATCGCCCGCGCCATGCTGGCTATCCGCCGCGAGCGCGCCAGGCGCACCGATCTGGACCGCATCAGCATGCTCGACTGGCTGAGGGAGAAGCGGCAAACCCCGCGCGCCATCCGCCGTTTCTGGGGCCAGGTGCTGGTGAGCGCCATCAACGAGGAGCTGGACCGCATGGCGGCGCGGCACGGATTCCAGGTCTTCTGGCTGGGCTTTCTGGCCCGCTCGGATTCCTATGAGATGGGCGTGCCCGCCGTCCCCCTGGGCGAGCTGTACGGCGCCCGCGCCTGGGACCAGATGGGCAACGTGACCCTGCACCTGCGCGCGCCCGTGGAACGGCTGGAGATGGAGAACGGGCGCGTCCGCTGCGCCACTGCCGGCGGTGGCGAGCACGCCGCGGATTTCTATGTGGCCGCGGTCCCCTTCGAACGGCTGGCCGCCCTGGCCCCGGACGCCGGGCTCACTGTCCCCGCCTTCACCCACTCGCCCATCACCGGAATCCACCTCTGGTTCGACCGCAGTATCACCGGACTGCCCCACGCCACGCTGCTAGACCGCACCATCCAGTGGATGTACAACAAGAGCGACGGCCGCTACGTGCAACTGGTGGTGAGCGCATCGCGAACGCTGCTGGACATGCCCCGCCAGGACGTCATCGCGCTGGCTCTGGGCGAGCTGTCCGAATTCTTCCCGGCCGCGCGCGACGCCACTTTGCTGAAGGCGCACGTGGTGAAGGAGGTGCGCGCCACGTTCTCGGCCGCCCCCGGCACCGAGCAGCTCCGTCCGGGGACGCGAACCGCGGCGCCCAATCTGTTTCTGGCGGGCGATTGGACCCGATCCGGCTGGCCGGCCACCATGGAGGGGGCGGTTCGCAGCGGCTATCTGGCGGCCGAAGCCATCAGCTCCGCCGCCGGCGAGCCGCACCGTTTCCTGCTGCCGGACATTGCCTGAGCGGACATGCGGCGGCAGCCGCGATTTTGCGAACACGCGGCTGCCGGCGCATGTCCATGAAGCCGTTCCCTGCCATAATGGGAGCTTCGAGGCACCCATGACCAGAACGGCCTTCGTTGTTTTCCTCGCGCTGTGCGCGCTCCCCCTGATGGCTGCGCCGCCCATGACCAGCATCACCGTGCACGTGACCAGCCTCTCGGGCAAGCCCATCGATCACGCGGCGGTGGTGGTCAAGTTCGTCTCCGGCCACGACAAGCTCAAGCTGGGCAAGTCGATCATGACCCAGTATGAGCTGCAGACCACCCAGGAAGGCCTGGCGAAGATCCCGCCGATCCCGCAGGGCAAGATTCGCATCCAGGTGATCGCCAAGGAGTACCAGACCTTTGGCGACGTCTTCGACATCACCGAGCCCGAGAGGACGGTGGAGGTCAAGCTGAATCCGCCGCAGAGCCAGTACTCGGTCCACGAGTGACATCGAGCGCATCCGAGCTGTGGATTTCGCCGCGGACAAAGAGCGGCGGCCGACCGCACGCACAAACGGATTCGGTGACGGCCAGGAGGTTCGCATGTGCCCGGCCGGCGGCAGCCGATTGGCGCTGCATTTGGAAGTTCTACCGGATGCTATCCGGGATCAACGACAACATCGCCGGGGTCAGACGGGCAGTTGAGGCCGACAGTGTGAAGCGGCCAGCCACGCCGGTGTGATCAGCCCCCGTAGCTGTCCGATTCGCCTCCGAGCGCTCCTATCCCGCTTTTCGATATGCTGGTGAAGGCTCCGGGGTCAACGCTCCGAGCCTACCAAACCATGGCCGATCAGGCACAGACCGAGACCGCTGCCCCCACGCCGCCGCCGTCCAACCCGGCGTGGGAACGGGTGCAACTGGCGCGGCACCCCAAGCGCCCGCACTCGCTCGACTATATTCAGCGCATCTTCACCGGCTTTCAGGAACTGCACGGCGACCGCGGCTACGCCGACGACCCGGCGGTGGTGTGCGGCATGGCCTGGTTCGACGCGCAGCCGGTCATGGTGGTGGCCCAGCAGAAGGGTCGCGACACCAAACAGAAGCTGCGCCGCAATTTTGGCATGTCCAAACCGGAGGGCTATCGCAAGGCCATGCGGCTGATGCGCCTGGCGGGCAAGTTCGGCCGGCCCGTGATCAGCCTCGTCGATACGCCCGGCGCCTATCCCGGCATTGACGCCGAAGAGCGCGGCGAGGCCGAAGCCATCGCCGTCAACCTGCGCGAGATGTCGCGTCTGCCGGTCCCGGTGATTGTGGTGGTGATCGGCGAGGGCGGCAGCGGCGGTGCGCTGGCCATCGCCGTGGGCAACCGCGTGTACATGCTGGAGAACGCCATCTACAGCGTGATCTCGCCGGAGAGCTGCGCGGCCATCATCTATCGCGACGCCGGCAAGGCCCCCCGCGCGGCCGAGGCGCTTAAGCTGACCGCCCCGGATCTGCTCGGATTGAAGCTGATCGACGGCATCGTCGCCGAGCCGCCCGGCGGCGCGCAGAACGATTACGACACCTCCGCCGAGGCGGTGCGCCACCAGCTTCGCGAGGCCCTGCTGGAGCTGGCCGGGCTCTCCCCCGAGCAGTGCATCGAGGAGCGCTACCGCAAGTTCCGCGTCATGGGCAGCTTCTTCACCGGAGGCGCCGCCTGAGGAAGCTGTGGTGGGTGCTGGTTTCCCTGGCTTTCGTTGGCGCCGTGGTGTTCGCGCTGATTCGCAATACCATGAACCTGGCGCAGTACCGCGTGGAGGTGTGCATGGATTACCAGGGGCGCTCGTCGTGCCGCACCGCCGCGGGCAGCACCGAGGAATTCGCGCTGCGCAGCGCCACCGACAACGCCTGCGCGCTGATCGCCACCGGCGTCACCGACAGCATGGGGTGCGAGCGGACGCCCCCGCGCAGCGTGCGCTGGCTCAGGCGGCCGTAGTCTCCACGTTCCGGCCGCCCGCCGCGTCTGGATTCTCAAGGAAAGTTCTACTCTTTACTGGCCGCCGATCCGGATTTCTGGCGCGGTAACGCCCCGCTCCTGCTTACTAATCCTTACAGTCCCGTGGAAGCAGAACGCCCGCTGTGGGCGTCACATCGATTTGCGCACTCCAATAGTCTTTTTCGTCGCGTTTTGCGCGCACTCGTTTGCCGCCGACCAGGCCATCGTGCTTCCACCGCTGCGCACGTCGCTGAATGTGGACGATCAGGCGGTGGCCATGATCGTCTCAGGCTCCGTCGCGAAGGTCTCGGCCGATCGGGAGCGGGCCGTCTTCCGCGTCCTCATCGACGCCGATCTCGGCGGCCTGCAGGACGGCATCACCCCCATCCTGCGCGCGCAGTTGAACAAGGACGACCGCTGTGGCGAGCGCCTCTCCATCGAGCAGGCGACGCTCGCTCCCGCCGCACCGTCGGGCACTCTCAAGGCCAGCCTGCACTACGAGAAATGGGCCTGCATCAAGTTCTCTCACAAGGACATGGCGAAGCGTCTGGCGGGCGGCAATGGGGCGGTCGAGGTGCGTCTGACGCCCGAGGTCCGTGGCGGCGATGCGGTACGGCTCACTGCGGTGCTCGGCGCAATCCAGGCCGATGGCAGCATCGGCGAGCTGCTTCGCTCGCCCGCTTTCGGCGATGCCCTGCGCGAGAAGATCACCAGGGCGCTGGACAAAGTGCAGCTCGAAACGGCTATCCCGCCAGCCCTGCGAAGCGCGGCCCGCATCCAGGAAGTCAGCTTCGCCGATGCCGGCGCCGGACGGCTGACGCTGAGAGTTCGGGCAACCGTGACCATCCCCGCGGGGGACGCGAACGCGCTGATGGAACGCCTGGCGTCGCCGGGCCAGGCGCTGCCAGGCCAGTCTGGCGCGCCCGCACGATGAAACGCTGCGGCGCCGCGCCAACGTAGCGGAACGGATAACAGGTGACCAGCGTCAGCGTGGGTTCCGCGAAGGCCTTGAGCACGCTCACGTCGCTGGGACCCACGATCCCGATGGACTCCACCACGTACTGGAACGTTCCCTGCAGCGTGGTGAACGCGATCCGGTCATTGACCCTGATCTCGCGCAGCGGACGAAAGAAGGTGTCGCGATGCCCCGCCAGCACCACGTTGCCTTGCGCCCCCGGCAGCGGCGAGGAAGGCAGGTGCCCCACGGCATTCGCCAGCATGGCCTCATCCGCGCCCTCCCGAACTATCACGTGCATTCCCAGCCGCGGAATTTCCAGTCGGCCCACCAGCTCATTGCGGGCTTTGCCCGGAAGAGCGCGCACCGCGGGCGCCTCGTGTAACCGGTGCAGCTCGTTGCTAAACACCCGGCTCGCGTAAACCTGATAGAGTACGGCGCCCGCCTGCGTCCAAATGTACCAGTCGAGGAGCGCGAGACCGGCGAGCAGGAAGATCCATTCGGCAATCCGCCAGAGGGCCCCGTTCATCTCCTCGCCTCCGTTGCGCGGGTGTACAGGTAGCTGGTGCGCGTGCGCGCGATCAACCGGCCATGGCCGGGCGCGCGAACCTGCACGGCGATGCGGCGAATGCTCTCCATCCCATTGCCGGAGCGCGGCGTGTAGCTCAGCATGTAGCGATTCCGGATGTCCTTCGCGATCCCCCGGCAAATGGGCACAATCTGGTCCAGTTGGCGCGGGAAGAACGCGTTTCCGCCGCTGATTTGCGCCAGCTTGCTGGTGGCCGACGTCTCTTCGGTGAGGCGCAGCACGTCCGCCCGCTTATGTTTGCTGGCATTGTCGCCGCCGTCGCTGATCACCACCAGGGTCTTCAACGCCTGCCGGCCCAGGTCCAGTTGCTGCAGGGCGACGTCAATCGCGTCGTACAGCGCGGTGCGGCCCTCGGGGACTCCCGCCATCAACGCGTCCCGGAGCATCCGCGGATTGTCGGTGAACAGCACCTGCTTCGGCAGACCGCGCTGCACCGTCTCGTTGAAGTGGATGACGAACATCTCATCGCGGGGATTGCTTTCCTTGGCGAACGTAAGGGCGGCGGTCAACACTTCCCCTTGTTTGCGGGCCATGCTCGAACTCTGGTCCACCACGATTCCCACGGTCACCGGGATGTCGCCCGCGGCAAAGTCGGAAATCCGTTGGGGCGTTCCATCCTCGAAGACCCGGAAGTTGTCTTTACTGAGGCCGCGGACGAACCCGCCGCCGGAGTCCTTAACGCTGACATCGAGCAGGACGCGCTCCACGCTGCTGTGGATGGTGAACTCGGGCGCCTCCTGCGCGCACAGTGCTGCAGCGAACAGAAGCAGCAGGTATGGGGCAGAACGGGGACGGACTACTGCGTGCGCGTTTGGTGGCTCCAACCACATCAGCAAGTCTCCCTCGAAAATGGCCCGCTCTCTGAGGAGGTGTGAGATATTCAGCAGGACGGCTCTGTAACCGTCGCGGCTCGGTTACGATGTCTCGGGTGGTCAACACGCCGAATATTTCACACCTCCTGACGTTCGCGCTACTGAGCCGCGCGCATCAGCAAGCGGTCTTCGGGCCGCTGTCCCCGTTTTGCTCAGCGGGTACGACGCACCAGTCGCAGCGTAGCAAACAGGCCCAGCGAAAGCAGACCGGCCAGCGCAATCAACGGGTAGGCACTGGCGGTTTTTGGCAGGCTCCGCTCCGCCTCACCGGACTGCGCAGCGGGCGCGGGTGCCGGAGCTTCTGCCGGGGCTGTATTCTGCGCCACCTCCGTGGGCTGTGCCGGCGCCGGGGCCGGGGCCGTGTACTCCTGGGTCAGCGGCTTCTCCTCGCCCTGCTGATTCATAGCAGTCACCGGAGCGGAATTGTACTGCGATTCGTTCTCCGCGGAGGTCGTCGGAACGCTGGCCCCTGCGTTGGAAGCGATAGCGGTCGCCTCATTCTTCGGATAAGCGAATTCCTGGCCGAAGTTGTCTCCGGGGTAGAACCAGGCACGCAACGCCTTGGGCTGTCCCGGAGGTGTCTCCCAGAAGGCAAACTCGGTCTTTCCGGTGGGCTGCAGGCGGTAGTTCGGTATCGCCAGAATGGTGGTGATGATATGCGTCTCATCGCCGTTGAAAATCTGCACGGTGTGACGGTCAACCTGCGAGTCCAGCAGCTTCATCACGTACTTCCCCGCCTGCAGTGTGGCTCCGGGTACATGGATCGGTTCGGTAACCGTCAGGATGGTTTTCTTGTTCCACTCATCAGCCAGCAGATTGGGGATGAGCAGCGCTCCGAACGCTCCAACGAAAGTGACAATAGCACGCGCTCTCAAACGAGTCATGTGGTAGCTCCTCCATTTCTATTCATTCGCGTGGTCATCCCCGCGTTGCCGTGACCACCGCGGGTAACCGCAGGAAGGAGAGCAGTCCGGTTACCAAAGGCGCAAGCTTCTGATTCTCCACGGATTCCAACCGCGAGAGCTTCGTTGGAGGAGGGCAGGATTTACATGACGGACGTAACGCCGCCCTGCACGGTCAGTTGGATCCGCGGACGCACCGATGCACGCTCCAGGCCGGGATGAAGACAGCCGCCACAGGCCGCGTGCTGTTGCGCGCGGATCGGAAATGCACGAGCCGCGGCGCCCTCTGGTGTGCCGAATTGAACAAACTGCCACTCTTACCGCAGACTTACGACCGTGGCCCGATAATTGCCGTCGAAATTGGGGTCGCTCGTACTTGCAGGATGCGCTTACACGAGCACGCGCTCGCGCAGTTCGTTCTCGGCGCGGAGCCAGTCGTCTTCGGGGGAACCGCCCTGGCAGCCGCGCGCTTGCCAGTAAGAAAACGCCAGGGTGGCGATCTCTTCCATAGAAATAATCACTTCGGATGAAGCGGCTGCAACAGGGGTCGCTTTCTTATGCCTGCGCGGCGCGGAAGTAGTGGTTTCGGGGGTCCGGACTGCTTTCGCTCGTGTCCTGGTTGTTACAGATTCGTTTGTTTTCCTTGGCATAATTGGTTCACTTCCTACGTACAAATGTACCATGCGGACTGTTGCCGCTCAATGAATTCGACTTATATGTTAGATGGCTTACTGTTTATGCAGTGCATTGAGCAGGTTTGACTTAGTCGCCTGCCAGGCGGATGCCGAGCTCGCGCAATTGCCGCGCCGGCACGAGAGCGGGCGCATCGCACATCATATCCGTTCCGCGCGCTGTTTTCGGGAAAGGAATTACGTCGCGGATGGAGGTTTCTCCGGCCAGAATCATCACCAGACGGTCCAGCCCGAGGGCGATTCCGCCGTGCGGAGGCGCGCCGTACTGCAGCCCCTCCAGCAGGAAGCCGAAGCGCCGCTGCGCCTCCTCCTCGCTGAATCCCAGCGCGGCGAATACCTTCGACTGCACATCGCGCCGGTGAATACGAATGGAACCCGAGCCCAGCTCTACGCCGTTCAGCACCAGATCGTAGGATTTGGCGCGGCAGTGCGCCGGGTCGGCCGTGAGCTTGTCCAGGTCCTCGTCCAGGACCGAGGTGAACGGATGGTGCGCGGCCATCCAGCGGTTCTCTTCGTCGTCCCACTCGAACATGGGGAAATCCACCACCCACAGGAACCGGAACTGGCGCGGGTCGAGCAGCTTGTGACGGTCGTTGTATTTCTGGCCGGCGAACAGGCGCAACTGCCCGCACGCCTGGAAGAAGGTGTAGTCGGGCCGCTGCCCCCTGGGCGCTCCGGCCCAGCCGGCCATCATCACATAGTCGTCCTCTTCGGCGCCGCTCACGCGCAGCGCGGCTTCCGCGATGGCCGGCTCGAGCTTTTTCAGGTCGTCGTAGACGCGCAACCCGCGCTCGGCGCCGAACGCCTTCAGCTCGTCGCGCTCGCGGCGGGTCAGCGCACCGGTTTTCGGGACGCGAATGGCCACTGGCGGGAAGGCCAGCTCCAGCGAGGCGAAATCGCCCTCCAGCACGTGGAACGGCGGCAGCCGCAGATCCGGCTTGTCGATTCCGTAGGAGCGCATGGCCTGTTCGTAGCTCATGCGCGGGAAGGGCGTTTCGACGTCGAACCCGGCCACGGCGCAGGAACGCTGCACCAGTGGCTCGATGACCTCGAAGATCTGCTCGGCCTGCGGGAAGGACATCTCAAGGTCGATTTGCGTGAATTCGGGCTGGCGGTCGGCGCGCAGATCCTCGTCGCGGAAGCAGCGCACAATCTGGAAATACTTGTCGTAGCCGCTCACCATCAGCAACTGCTTGAAGAGCTGCGGAGACTGCGGCAGGGCGTAGAAATGGCCCGGCTGCACGCGGCTGGGCACCAGGTAATCGCGCGCGCCCTCGGGCGTGGAGCGGGTCATGAACGGCGTTTCTATTTCGAGGAAGCCCTGGGCGTCCAGCGTCTGGCGCACGGCGAAGGCGATCCGCGAGCGCAGTATGATGTTGCGCTGCATGCGCGGCCGGCGCAGGTCCACGTAGCGGTACTTCAGCCGCACGTCTTCCTTCACGTCCACGGTGTCCTCCATGGGGAACGGCGGCGTGCGCGATTCGTTCAGGATCCACAGATTGCTGGCCAGCACCTCCACCGTGCCCGTGGGAATGGCCGGATTCACCGTGTCTTCGGTGCGCTCCTCCACCAGGCCCTCCACCGCCACCACGTACTCGGCGCCCAGCAACTCGGCTTTTTTCAGCAGCTCGGCGTCCTTGTCGGCGCGAAAGACCACCTGGGTAACGCCGTCGCGGTCGCGCACGTGGATGAAGATGACGCCGCCCAGGTCGCGCCGCCGGTGCACCCATCCCATGAGCACGGCGTGCTTGCCCGAGTCGCTCTCCCGCAACTCGCCGCAGGAGTGCGTTCGCCGGAGGTCACCCAGAAAATCGAGAGGTACGGATTCCATTCGTGTTTACTCGTTACTTAGTGTCTCAATTTGTGGGGCGGCGCCATGTGCCGCGGCGTCGTCTCACGGCGCCCGGACCGAGGCGGACTGAGAGTCCGCCGCAGGCCACGGGCCCAATGGCACTTAACTTTCCCATCGCTGAACACCTGCACAGAGTTGTGGGGCAGGATTGTATCCTGCGCGCGGGTTTGTAACCCGCGCACGGCGCCGATTGGAAATCGGCGCGCAGGTTGCAAACCTGCCCCGCATCCCGAGCTGACACCCTTCCGCGTCTCCGCTGAAAAGTTAAGTGGCATTGGGCCACGGGCCTGCCCCACGAAAATCTCACCGGAGTTTCTCCAGCAGCGCTTCTCTGCTCAGTCTGGACTGCTCGCCGGAGCTCATCTCTTTCAGTGTGTACTCACCGGCGGCGATCTCGTCGTCGCCCACGATGAGCGCGTAGCGGGCGTCCAGCTTGTTGGCCAGCTCGAGCGCCCGCTTCAACTTAGCTTCAAGCCCGACCTCTACCGACGCGCCGGCCTGCCGCAGCGCCGCCGCCAGCCCCACGCAATGACGCGCTGCTTCCGCTCCCATGGGAGCCAGCCAGACATCCAGCTTGTCGCCGTACTCGCCCGGGTGCTCCTCTTCGACGGTCATCACCAGGCGGTCCTCCCCGATGGAGAAACCGATTCCCGGCGCGGCCACGCGCGAGCCCAGCGATTCCGCCAGACCGTCGTACCGGCCGCCGCCCAGCACCGAGTTCTGCGCGCCCAGCGCGCCGTGCACGATTTCGAACGTGGTGCGGGTGTAGTAATCGAGTCCGCGCACCAGACGCGGCCGAACCTCAAACGGGATGCTTCTCGCCGCGAGCTGCTCCTTCACCATCTCGAAGTGCGCGCGGCACTCCGGGCAGAGATGATCGAGGATGGAGGGCAGAGCGTCGATGATGGGCTGGTCCTCGGGCACTTTGCAGTCGAGCACGCGCAGCGGATTCGTTTCCACGCGGCGCTGACAATCGCCGCACATGCGGGGGCCGACTTCGTGCAGCCTCTCCCGCAACCGGGCCGAAAACGCCGCGCGGCACGCCGGATGCCCCACCGAATTGAGCAACAGCCTGAAGCCGCTGAGCCCGGCGCGCCGCAGGATCTCCACCACCAGCTCGATCACTTCGGCGTCCACCAGCGGCGACTCCGAGCCGATTGCCTCGGCCCCAATCTGAAAGAACTGCCGGTAGCGGCCCTTCTGCGGGCGCTCGCGGCGGAACATCGGCCCCATGTAGTAGAGCTTTTGCAGGCCGGGGCTCTGATCGAGCCGGTGCTCGATGTACGCGCGCATCACCGAGGCGGTGGCTTCGGGCCGCAGCGAGAGCGAGCTGCCGTCGCGATCCTCGAAGGTGTACATCTCCTTGCCGACGATGTCGGTCTCTTCGCCCACGCCGCGCGCGAACAGCGCGGTCTCCTCGATGATGGGCGTGCGGATCTCCCGGTAATGGAACGTACGAAACACTTCTCGCGCCACCCGCTCCACGTGGTTCCAGACCGCGCTCGACGGGGGAAGAATGTCCCGCGTTCCCTTGACTGCCCTGATCATTGTCGTTTCACGCGCCCGTGCTCAGGCCTGTTCCCGATATACCCGGCAGGCTTCCACGTAATGCTGGCAATTCAGCCGGAAGCGCTCCTGTTCCTCGGCGGTCACCTGGCGGCGGATGCGGGCGGGTACGCCCATCACCATGACGCCGGGCGGCACTTCCATGGCTTCGGGTACGAGCGCGCCGGCGGCCACCACCGAGCCTCTTCCGATTCTCGCGCCATTCAACACGACGGCGCCAATGCCGATGAGCGCGTCGTCTTCCACCGTGCAACCGTGCAGCACCACCATGTGGCCCACGGTGACCCGGTTCCCGATCACCAGCGGGAAGTCCGGAGCGTCGCAATGCAGGACTGAATTGTCCTGAATGTTGGTCTCCTCGCCGATGCGGATGAAATGGACGTCGCCGCGGGCGGCAACGTTGGGCCACAGGCTGGACCGCTCGCCGACGGTCACGTCGCCGACCACCTGGGCGCTGGCGTCCACGTAGGCGGACGGGGCAATCGCGGGCAGCTTCCCGCGGTAAGCGCGAATCATCGATTAGTTTTCATGCTAGCATGCGGGGCTTCGCCGAAAAGCCTACCATAGACCTTGTGGACAAGCGCTATCAGGTCTTCGTCAGTTCGACGTACGAGGACCTTCGCGAAGAACGCGCTGCCGTCATCAGCGCTTTGCTTCAAATCGACTGCCTTCCGGCTGGAATGGAGTTGTTTCCGGCTGCCGACGATGATTCCCTCACCCTTATCAAGAGCGTCATCGACGATTCGGATTACTACCTGATCATTCTCGGCGGACGGTACGGGACACTCGACAAAACCAGTGGCAAGAGCTACACGCACCTCGAATACGAGCACGCTCTCTCGGCTGGGAAGCCGACGATAGCGCTTCTGCGCTCGAAGCCCGAGACCTTGCCGACGACCAAAACGGAGGGCAGTGACGCCGGACGGCAACGCTTCAATGACTTTCGCGCTGAACTGCAAAAGAAGAACTGTAGGTCTTGGCTTGACGGTGGCGAGCTAGCTTTGGCTGTAGTTACCGGGGTCCAGCACCTCAAGAAGACGCGACCAGGGGTTGGGTGGATCAGGGCCACCGAGGCAGCGGACGACAAGTTGAAAGACGAGTTGCTGAAGGTGCGCCGCGAGATGGATTCAATGAATGCCGAGTTGGAGCAAGCAAGGCGTCGTAATCCGCCGGCGGGCTCCGAAGAATTGGCGCAGGGGTCGGATCGAACAAGCATTATTATCGAATTCGAGGGGCAAACCTTAAGTTACGAAGCCACATGGGAGGAAATAATTAGAAGCGTCCTTCCAAGGACTCTTGGGGCCGGAACCGATGACGATGACATTGTGTCAACGTTAGCTTCGTTGGCGCGGGAGCACGCCGATCCAGGGGACGACCTCGGGCCTGTTTCAATCTCGCGCAGTTCGTTCAGTAAGGTAATCAATCAGATGGTCGCCCTCGGTCTGATTGAAGGGACACCCCATCCGCTTAGTCCGGCGGCTAGACTGTGGCGCGCCACTCCCTATGGCGTCCAGGAAGGCTGCCGCCTGGTGGCAGTGCGACGAAAAGAGTAGGGGCGCGCGACTCACTTGATCAGTTTGAGCCGCTTAAGATCTTCCTCGGTCCAGCGGGCTTCGGTTTCGATCATGCTCTTCAGCGTCTTACGCGTGAAGGTGCTGCTGCGCCCATGAAAGATCACGGTGACTCTGCGGCCGTCGGGATGGTAATAAATCTGGTGGGACCCGTCGCCGCGATCATAAGAGAAGCCGTCGCTGATCAGGGCGGAAATGATTTCGCGAGCGGAGACGTTCCGCAGCCGGGCGTAGTTGATACCCACTTATCAAACCGTGACGGCGACGCGAGGTTCGACGGTGACCTCTACTTCATCGGAGGGTTCCTCCGGAACGTGCTCGCCGTGCTCGAGGATGCTCTCCACAACCAGATGGACGAGTGCGTTGATGTTCTTCACGGCTTCTGCCTCCGTGGCGCCCCAGGTTGACGCGCCCTGCCGCTCGAGCGCCGGGCAGTACGCGTGCCATCCCGACGGATTGCCATCGAAGTCTTCGTCCGGCTCCACCACCACTTTGAAGTTGTAGGTCTTCATAGCCATTACCACGAATCGCGCTCAATTCCGCTTTCAGTGTAGGGGGTCCGGGCGACTCCGTCAAGGCTGAGTCTTGTCTCATAGAAGATGAGCCCGGAGGAAGGGCTTGTTTCTCAGCCTGAAGGGGAAGAGGGACCGCATGCTGGGAGTTGGGAAAGTGGAAATCCAAAACCGGGATTCCCACCTTCCCACCATTCGGGGGACAAGGTCGCCTGTTCGTCTTTGCCCGGGGCCAGTCGTGTCCACTCTCATGCGGCGCCCCTGAATGACCTTGTTCTCCAGCGCCAGCGCCACCATGCACTGATGGATGTTCGTGATTACCTCGGGTCCCGGCGCCTGCGCCTGCCGCCCCAGCGATTTGGCGTCGGGCACTTGCCAGCCCCCACGCGGGTGAACTCGCGATACACCAGATTGGCCCGAACCTCACGCTCGACCACGGCAAAGCTCCAGTTGTGCAGGTGCTTCAAAAGCAGCCTGCGCAACTAAAGTTTTCTTGCTGCTGCTTCGCACGACTCCTTGAGTGTACTGAACCGGATCTGTATCTTAGCGCGCCCGCGCCGAGGCCTGGCCAAGGCCCGGGTCCAGAGCCAGCAGCGCCTCCATCAGGTAGTAATCGCCGTAGACTAACATGCCGTCGGCCGGGTGCATGCCGCAGCCATGGCGGAACGCGCCGGAAGGCGAAAGGTAGCGCGTGATGAGCGACTGCACGATGCGCTCCGCTTCGCGCCGGTATGCCGCAGCGCGGGTGGCATCGCTGTCCACTTCCGAAAGTCGCAACAGGCCACAGGCGAGGATCGCGGCAGCCGAGGAATCGCGGTTGCGGAAAAAGACGCCTTCGTCGTTGAAATCGTACCAGGGCACGCCGTCCTCGGGCAGGTGGCTGATGGCGTAGCCGGCGAGTTCCCCGGCTGTCGCCAGCAGCGAGGCGTCGCCGGTGGCGCGGTACGCTTCGGCAAATCCGTAGACGGCCCAGGCCTGCCCGCGCGACCACGTGGTGTCGGCGGCGAATCCCTGATGGGTATGGGTGAAGACCGGCTGGCCGGTGCCGGGATTGTAGTGGACCGATTGCGCCACCGAGCCATCGGGCCGTACCAGCCACGCGGCGGTGCGCAGCGCGTGCTTGAGGCCGAGGTCGCGCCACTGGGGATCGCCGGTTTCGCGCGACGCCCACCACCAGATCTGCAGGTTCATCATGGTGTCGATGATGGTGTCGTCGCCGTTCACGCCCCAGGCAGCGACCAGGCCGGTGACCGGGTTGTAGAGCTCCTTCAGGCGCGCGGCGGCGGCCAGGCCTTCGGCGCGGTATCGCTCGTCTTTGGTCAGCTCGTAGCCGGGAACGGAAGAGTAGAAGTTGAGGAAGCCGGTGTCGTGGTTTTGCTTTGCCTCGGCGCCCATGAGGCGTGAGGTCCACAACTCGGCCCAGGTTCGGTAGCGCGCGTCGTGGGTGGCGGCGAAGAGCTTCCAGAGCTCGCCGGCCCAGAAGCCGCCGGTCCAGAAATAGCCGTTCTGCGGTTTCCATTCGCCGCTGTTGGAGCCGTCGGTGAAGAAGCCGGCGCCGGTGTTGGAATCTGCCGTGCCGGGCGGACTTGCACGAACCAGAGGCTCGAACCGGGCGGCGGTGCGATCGGCCGCCTGTCGCAGCAACGCGAAAGCTTCGGCATAGCTGCGATGCACCGGGGAAAGAGTATCGGGAGGGGCGGTCTCGGGCCCGGCGGACTCGGAGAGGATGCGGACGCCGGCCGGTTGCGCCATTCTGCTGCCCACGTCGGCGAGGTATTCGAGGAAGCTCTCACGCGTTGGCCTGGCGATGGCCGGGTGAACGGTGGCGCCGCCGCGGACGATGAGCGCTTCCGTGCCTTCCTGGTCCCATATGGCGGCAGCATACCAGTGGGCGGAGTTGTCGTGCGGGCGCACGCCGATCAAAAGGTTGGAGTCGTCCTTCCCCTCGTCTCCGGCTTCGGGTTCCGGCAGGAGCACGGCGACGCCGAGGTTTTCGTCGGCGAGGTCGGTGTCCTCGGACCGGTTGCCGGAGAGCACCACTTGCGGTCCCCATGTGGCCAGCGCGCGCACGCCCGGGATGGACAGGTTCAGCTTCCCGGCGGCAGGCTTGAGGGGAATGCCGGTGACCAGGGGGAGGCCGTCCGCTCCCTCGATGGCGATGCGATGCTCGAAGCCGTGTTCACCCGCCCACTGCGTGAAGCGGCTCACCAGATGGACCGTGCGGCCGGCGATCTTCCATTGCTTGTATTCGAGCTCGACGATGGCACGAACCGGGCCCGTCGAGACCACGCGCCACTTGCGCTCGGTGACGCCGGCAACGTGCTCCGCCTGGCCATCCACCAGCACGCCGATGCCGCCCGGGCCGACGGAGTTGCCGATGGCGTAGATGTCGCGGCCGAGCGGGCTTTCGCGATGGTAGCCGTACTCGGGCGAGGCGAACAGATCGAGGTAGAGACCGGGACGGCGCTTGCCCCACAGGTCGATCGCATTGCGCTTGTCGAAGTAGATGCGCCAGGCGGTATGCTCGGATTCCCAGCCGGGGCCTTCATAGTGCGTGGCGAACCGGGCGTAAGTGCGCTTCGGGTACTCGGAGCGCAGGCGCTGGATGGCGGCGGGCTCGCCCCAGGCGATGGTCACGATGCGCGTCTGGTGCGGCTTGAGGTCGATCTGGAAAGCGATTTCGTCATACCTGCCGTCGCCATCGAGGTCGTCGGCCTGGGAGGGGAGCTCGACGGTTTGGAGGGTACGCGCGTCTTCATCCAGCGTTGCGGCGTCGCTGGTGGTGACGATGACGCTTCCCGCGGCAAAATCGGGCGCGATGCGTTTGATGGCGGCGACGGGTACGGCGATATCCTCGGCCATGCGGGCTTCGGAACAGGGATTCGCTATGGCGAGCTTCACCACTTCGATGCCAGGCGCGGCACATGCGGCTGAAGCCAGAGCGAGGGTGGCGAGGAGGCGCCATGGCAGTAGCGCGGGCATGGTGGTGTGCAGACAGGCCACGGGGAATCTCCGCCATTCAGTCTAGCCCGACTTTCGCAGTTGAGAGGGTGAGCGAGCCCGAACCCCTTTGTTTTCAGCAAAAGGGTTCCAAAGGTCTGCACTACATTTTCAGTGCGGGCGCGGCTTCAGCAGAGCGGGCGGCAATACG
>Ga0326728_10009156_pt1 | contig 24004 bp, 18 predicted proteins | sample MB3enrmetagenome_FD_207602 | JGI IMG/M metagenome (GOLD analysis project Ga0326728, IMG submission 207602) | Lab enriched peat soil microbial communities from McLean, Ithaca, NY, United States - MB31MN | ecosystem: Environmental > Terrestrial > Soil > Wetlands > Peat | place: USA: New York... | reverse complement strand
ATCAAGCTGCCAGTTGTAACTGGTGGCGTTGTCACCGCCCCAGCGCACCAGCGGGATGCGCATCATCGTCTGCAGGCCGTTGTCAGACCAGTTGTTTACGCCGTAAATCCACGGGCTGATGGGGTGCCGCGACGCGTTCGCGTCCACTGCGAGCCCGGGCACGGATTGGGCGCTGAGGGTCAGCACGCTCAACACGGACATAAGACAGAAGGTACAACGAGACATAACCGCTCCCACTAATTTATCGCTGTTCGGCCCCTGCATGCGCGGTGCTATCTTCGGTGGATGACCAAAGTCAACCTGGCGGAAAAACTCGGCTCGTTTTCCGAACAGTGGAGCCCGCGAATCGCCGGCGAGCTCAACGGCCAGCATGTGAAGCTGGTGAAGTTCCAGGGCGAGTTCGTCTGGCATCATCACGACAGCGAAGATGAGCTGTTCTTCGTCGTGCATGGGTCGTTCCGCATGGACTACCGCGATGAATCGGGCGCGGAGCGCAGCGTGGATATCAACGAGGGCGAGTTCGTGATCATGCCGCGCGGCGTGGAGCATCGGCCCTGCGCAGCCGAGGAGGTGCATGTGATGCTCTTCGAGCCGGCCGGCACGCTGAACACCGGGAACGTGCGGAACGAGCGGACGGTGGACGCGCCGGCGGTTCTTTAGTGGGGCAGGTTTGTAACCTGCGGCCGATTTGCAATCGGCCCGCCGAAGCGCGGTTACAAACCGCGCGCAGGATGCAATCCTGCCCCACTGCTGCGATAGATCTCCGCTATGAGCTTCATGTCGCGCAGGCCCTCTTCGCCGGTGGCCACTGGTTCCTTGTTGTCCAGAATGCATTGGGCGAAGTGGTCCGCCTCGGCGACGAACTGGTACGGGTCTTGCGCCGGATTGGACTCGGTGATCGACGGCGGCCCGTAGTTGGACACCTCCAGGTGGAGACCGTCGTAGTTGAACACGGGCAGCGCCACCATTTCCGCCTGCGAACCATGCACCCGGAAGTAGCCCGCCATGGTGCCGCCGTAGGTGGTGGAGCAACTCGCTGTCACGCCGGAGGGGAACTTCATGGTCCACGAGAGATTCTCTTCCACTTCGGCGAACCGCCCGTCCTGATTCACCACCGACGCATATCCCTCCACGCTGACCGGCTCCTCGCCAGTGAGATAGCGGCACGCATTGAGTGAATAAATGCCCACGTCCATCAGTGGACCGCCGCCGGCCATTTTCTTCGACAGGCGCCACTCGCCGGGCGCGCAGTCGAAGCCGAAGGCGCTCTCGATCGCCTGAATCTTACCCAGCTTCCCCTCGCGGATGATCTGAATGGCGTGCAGATTAGTTGGCTCCAGATGACAGCGGTAGGCGATCATCAGCTTGCGGCCGGCCCGTCGGCAGGCGTCGATCATGCGCTGGCAGTCCTCCACCGATGTGGCCATGGGCTTTTCGCACAGCACGTGTTTGCCGGCCTTCGCCGAGCGAATGGTGTACTCCGCGTGCATGTTGTTGGGCAGCGCGATGTAGACGGCGTCGATGTCCTCGTTGCCGGCCATGCGGTCGCAGTTCTCGTAGTTGTAGATACTGCGCGCGGGGACGCCGTATTCGGCCGCGGTTCGTTCGGCTTTTTCGCGATGGCCGCTCACGATCCCGGTGATTCGCGCATGGCGGGACATCTTCACCGCCTTCATGAAATGATCGAGCGAGATTCGGCCGAGACCGACGATGCAGTAGCCGATGCGGCGCTCCTCTTCGGCGGCGCGTGCCAGCCCCAACATTGTTCCGGTCACGGCCAGGCGCGCGAGTTCCCGACGGGTGAGATCCATGTTTTCCCCTCAGAACATGATAGATTGGATTCCGCAGAAGGTACGGGTATGCCGGAAACCATATATCTCATCGCCAACGGCGATCTTCGTCTCTCCGCGAATCAGAATTGCTGGGCCGCTCAGCACAAAGTAGAGGAGGCGGTGATGGCCGCCGTCCGCAGGGAAGGCCGCGAGATCGTGCGCGGGCACCCCTACGATGCCGAGCTGAAACACGGCTTCATCGGCAGCCAGAAGCAGGGGCTGGAGGTCTTCCGCGCCCTGCCTCCCAATGCGCCGCTCATCGTGTGCGAGGCGGTTTGGGAGTACAGCCATCAGGTGCTCGGCGGGCTGGTGCTTCATCAGGGACCCATTCTCACGGTGGCGAACTGGAGCGGCCAGTGGCCGGGACTGGTCGGCCTGCTCAACCTGAATGCCTGCATGACCAAATCGAACACGCCATTCAGCACGCTGTGGAGCGAAGATTTCACCGACGACTTCTTCGTGAACGGCCTGCGCAAATGGCTGCGCGGCGAGCCGGTGGTCCATGACCGCAGCCACGTGCACCCGCTGAAGGATCTTCGCGTGCCCGATGCCGCGCAGGAGCTCGGTGTGCGCCTGGCGCGAGAACTGCGCCGCAACAAGGCCATCCTGGGCGTGTTCGACGAAGGCTGCATGGGCATGTACAACGCCATCATCGAGGATCTTTTCCTGCTGCCCATCGGCGTGGGCAAGGAGCGGCTGAGCCAGTCGGCTTTGTATGCGGAGATGCTGGCCACGCCGGACACCGAAGCGCGCGCGGTGAGGACATGGCTGGATGCGAAAGGCATGAAGTTCAAGACCGGACCGAATCCGCAAACTGACCTCACGGACGGCCAGATCCTCGACCAATGCAAGATGTACATCGCCGCGCTGCGCATCGCCGACGATTTCGGCTGCGATGCCATCGGCATTCAGTATCAGCAGGGGCTGAAGGATCTGGCGCCGGCGTCGGACCTGGCCGAAGGGCTGCTGAACAACACCGACCGCCCGCCGGTGAAGGCGCGTGGCAACGGCCGTGTGCTCTACGAAGGCCGCCCCCTGCCGCACTTCAATGAGGTGGACGAGTGCGCGGGGCTGGACGCGATGGTGACCAATCGCATCTGGACGGCGCTGGGATTCGCGCCCGAGACCACGCTGCACGATGTGCGCTTCGGCGAAGGGTACGACGGCCAGTTCGTCTGGGTGTTCGAGATTTCCGGCGCGGTCCCGCCCGAGCACCTGATCGGCGGGTACGCGGGCACCGTCAGCGAGCGGCAGCCACCGATGTATTTCCGGCTCGGTGGCGGCACCGTGAAGGGCGTAAGCAAGCCAGGCGAAATCGTCTGGAGCCGCGTGTATCTGGAATCCTACGCTCTCAAGGTGGACATCGGGCGCGGCAAGGTGGTGGAGCTGCCGCCCGAGGAGACGCAGCGCCGCTGGGACATCACCACGCCGCAGTGGCCCATCATGCACGCGGTGACCTGTGGCGTGAGCCGCGATCAGATGATGGCGCAGCACAAGTCGAATCACGTGCAGGTGGCCTACGCGCCGAACGCGGAGGCGGCGAACCAGGCATTGGCGGTGAAAGCGGCCATGTTCCGCAATCTCGGTTTCGAAGTGAATATCTGCGGCACGGAGCACGGGCTTGGATAGCGTGAGGCAGGCTCTCAGCCTGCGGCGGGCACCCTGCCCGCCTGAAACAATCGGCGGGGACTCATAACGTGCACGACGAACACCGGCTCTTCCCGCGCCAGTACATTGTTCCGTTCGTGCTGGTCACCACGCTGTTCTTCCTGTGGGGCATTCCGCACAACCTGAACGACATTCTGATCCGCCAGTTCATGAAATCGTTCGAGATGAACCGGCTGCGCGCGGGGCTGATTCAGTGGGCCTTCTATCTCGGCTATTTCCTGATGGCCACACCCGCGGCGCTCATCATGCGCCGGCGCGGCTACAAGTCCGGCCTGCTCATGGGCCTTGCCTTGTACTGCATGGGCACGCTGCTGTTCTGGCCGGCGGCGATTGTGGGTCGATACTGGTTCTTCCTGCTCGCGCTGTTCGTGATCGCGTCCGGACTGGGCTTCCTCGAGACCGGCGCGAATCCCTTCATCGCGCAACTGGGCGACCCGGAGCGGTCTGAGCAGCGGCTGAATCTTTCCCAGGCTTTCAATCCGTTCGGCGCCATCAGCGGCGCGCTCATCGGCACGGTGTTCATTTTCTCCGGCGTAGAGCTGACGCCGCCCCAGGTCGCGGCGATGAAAGCCGCGGGAACGTACCACTCCTACCTGCGGCACGAAACCATGCGCGTGATCGATCCTTATCTGGTGCTGTGCGGTGTGGTGTTCGTGATCGCCGTGCTGATGGTGCGCACGAAGTTCCCGCAGATGGCGGGCGAGGAGGAGACCGCCGACCACGGCCATTTCCGCGACCTTCTGCAATACCCGCACTACGTCCAGGCAGTAATCGCACAGTTCCTCTACGTCGGCGCGCAGGTGGGCACCTGGAGCTACTTCATTTCATACATTCAGGACTACACGCGGCTGCCCGAAAAGCCCGCCGGCTACCTGCTTACCGGATCGCTGGCGGCGTTTTGCGTGGGCCGCTTCTCCTCCACTCTGCTGATGCGCTACATCCGGCCGAACGTGCTGATGGGCGTCTACAGCGTGGCCAACGTGGCGCTGCTCACCATCGCCGTGCTGATGCCGGGATGGGTGGGCATGTGGTGCATTTTCCTGAGCAGCTTCTTCATGTCCCTGATGTTCCCCACCATCTTCGCCCTCGGCATCAAGGGGCTCGGCGTGAACACGAAGATCGGCGGCTCGCTGCTGGTGATGTCCATCGTCGGGGGCGGCGTCTTCCCGCTGCTGATCGGGTTTGCGGCGGAGGCGACGCACAGCATGGCGGTGGCGATGCTGGTGCCGCTGGCCTGCTACGCGTTCATCGCCTGGTACTCGTTTGTGGGCTCTGCGGTGCGGCATGTCGAACTACCTCGCGGTTGATCTGGGCGCGGAGAGCGGTCGCGTGATGCTGGCCGCCCTCAACGCGGGCCGATTGTCGCTCGAAGAACTGCATCGTTTCCCGAATGAGCCAGTACAATTGCCCACCGGATTGTATTGGGACAGCTTTCGGCTGTTTCATGAGATCGTGCGCGGATTGACCATCGCCGGCCGCGAGCGGAAGCTGCGGGTGGACGGGATCGGCGTGGATACGTGGGGCGTTGATTTCGGCCTGCTCGGCGCGGACGGGGCGCTGGTCGATTGTCCACGGCACTATCGCGACCGCCGGACCGAGGGCATACCGGAGCGCCTGTTCAAGGTGGTGCCGCGCGAGGAGGTGTTCGCCGCCACCGGCATCCAGATCATGGCGCTGAACTCGCTCTACCAGTGGTACGCCATGTGGCTTGCCGACGCGCCGGCTTTGGAAACAGCGCACCGGCTGTTGTTCATGCCCGATCTTTTCAACTACTGGCTTATCGGCGTGCAGCGGTCTGAAGTGACCATCGCCAGCACGTCGCAGTTTTACGATTCGGCGAAGCGCTGCTTTGCTACAGGACTGCTGCGAAAACTATGTCTGTCGTGGAACCTGCTTCCGGAACTGATCGAACCGGGACAGAAGCTGGGCACGCTGCTTCCGGCGATAGCGGAAGTGACCGGCCTCGGCGCGGCGCCGGTGTACGCGACGGCGTCGCACGATACCGCCGCCGCCGTTGCCGCCGTGCCGGCCGAAGGCGACGACTGGTGCTACATCAGCTCGGGCACGTGGTCGCTGATGGGCCTGGAACTGCGCGCGCCAGTGATCAACGACGCCTCGCGCACGCTGAATTTCACCAACGAAGCGGGGTTCGGCGGGTCGGTGCGTTTCCTGAAGAATCTGGCCGGATTGTGGCCCCTGCAGGAATGCCGGCGGGCATGGGCCACGGAGGGCGAGAAGCTCAGCTACGAAGAATTGACGCGGCTGGCGGAGCAGGCCGGTCCCGCGCGGTCGTTCATCGATCCCGATGAGTTCGCTCAGCCCGGCGACATGCCCGCGCGGATTGCCGCCGCGTGTGGCGCGCGGACAAAGGGCGAGATCTGCCGCATCATTCTGGAAAGCCTGGCACGCCGATATCGGGAAGTCCTGAGCGGCCTCGAGAATCTCACCGGAAAAAAGATCCGCACCATCCACATTGTCGGCGGCGGCTCGCGCAATGCGCTGCTGAATCAGTTGACCGCGAACGCGACTGGCCGCCGGGTGATCGCGGGCCCCGTGGAAGCCACGGCAGCGGGCAACGCGCTGGTGCAGGCCGTGGGCGCGAGTGAAGTGGCCGATGGCCGCGAGATTCGCGAGATCGTGCGGCGGTCATTCGCGATTGGGGTTTTCGTGCCGCGATAGACTGACGGTAGCTTCCGATGAAATCTTACGATCCTCGTTCGATCCTGCTCAGTGCAGTTGTGTGCGTGAGCGTTCTCCCCGCCGCCGGCCAGACGGCCCAGCTCATCCCAGGCGGTCTCCAGTTCACCAACGGCGAAATCAACGTAAAGGTACTGTTCTATTCTCCGAGCACCGTCCGTGTGCTGAAATGGCCGGCCGGGGGCATCTCGGCAAAGACGAGCCTGTCCGTCGTTTCCCAGCCCGATCTGAGCGTGCACGTGGGGCAGATCGAGGAGACCTCCGAGGTTATCGTGTTCGGCTCGCCGCGTTTTGCCCTGCAAATCGATAAACACACCGGTGGGATTACGTACCTCGGGCCCGACAACCGAACGATCCTGACGGAAACCACCAGCAGCTTCGCGCATTGCCCCATCGAGCGCGAAAAGGCCGCCTTCAGCATCCAGCAGAACTTCACGCTTTCTCCCGACGAAGGCCTGTGCGGACTCGGCCAGCATCAATCCGGCTATATGAACTATCGCGGCAGAACCGTGAAGCTGGTGGAGGCCAACACGCAGGCGGTGACGCCGTTCCTGGTCTCCACAGCCGGCTACGGCATCTTCTGGGATAACTATTCGAAGACGATCTTCGCCGACAGCCCCGCCGGCACCTCGTGGTGGTCGGAAGTGGCCGACAACATCGACTACTACTTCATGTACGGCCCGTCGATGGATGATGCCATCGCCGAATACCGGCAGCTCACCGGCCCCGCGCCGATGTACGGCAAATGGGCCTACGGCTACTGGCAGAGCAAGGAGCACTACGCCACGCGCGACGAGCTGCTGGGCATCGCGCAGGAATACCGCAAACGCCGCATTCCCATCGACGACATCGTGCAGGACTGGAATTACTGGGGCGATAACGACATGTGGGGCGCGATGAGCTTCGACGAAAAGAGGTACCCGCGCCCAAAGGAAATGATCGACGAGCTGCACGCGATGCATTTCCACCTGATGATTTCCATCTGGGCCGGGCTGGGACCCGTGTCGCCCATCTACAAAGACATGCTTGCGCGCGGCTATCTGTATTCGCCCGTCGGCTGGGCCGGCTTCCGCTACTTCGACGCCTACAATCCCGCGGCCGACGACCTCTACTGGAAATACGCCAGCGCCGGGCTGTTTTCGAAAGGCGTTGATGCGTGGTGGATGGATTCCACCGAGCCCGACATCGTCAACGCGCTGACGAAGGAATCGGAAGAGTACGAGATGAAGAAGGTGGAAGACAATCATCTCGGCACCTTCGCGCGATATCTCAATTCGTATCCGCTGGTGGATACCGAGAGCGTCTACCGGCATCAGCGCGCGGAGACCGATCGCAAGCGCGTGTACATTCTCACGCGCTCCACTTTCGCCGGCCAGCAGCGCGCCGCAGCCACCACATGGTCGGGCGACATCGGCGCCGACTGGGGCGTGTACCGCAGACAGATCTCCGCCGGTGTCAACCACAGCATGGCGGGCATTCCTTACTGGACCTTCGATATCGGCGCGTACTCGCTGGGCTGCCAGGGCGGCGTCTTCTCGAACGGCGGGAAGGACCCGGCGTACCAGGAACTGTACACGCGGATGTTCCAGTTTGGGGCATTCTCGCCGATTTTCCGCTCGCACGGTTCGGAGACGCCGCGCGAGATCTGGGAATTCGGCGATTACGCGCCCGTACTGGTGAAGTTCGACAACCTGCGCTACCGCCTGCTGCCGTACATCTACTCGCTCGCCTGGCGCGTCACGCACGATGGCTATTCGATCATGCGCGGCCTGGCCATGGACTTCACTGCCGATCACAAGACCTACGACATCGACGATCAGTTCATGTTTGGTCCGGCGATCATGGTGGCGCCCGTCACCGATTACATGTACCATCGGCCGCCGGAGAACACGGTGCTCGTCGGACCCGAGAACTTTCGCACGAAGGAAGGCAAGCCGGGGCTCGACGCGCGTTACTACTGCGACGACCATTTCGGGAAGCTATGCCACGAAGCGGTGGAGCCCGACATCAATCTCTGGTGGTACACGGGCTGGCCGAGCTTCATCAACGGGCCGAAGTTTTCCATGCGCTGGGAAGGCAAGCTGGTGCCGGCGGTGTCCGGCCCTTATCGCTTCAACCTGAAAAGCTTCGGACCGCGGCACGTGTATCTGGACGGCAAAGAGGTGGCGCACAACTACGATTCCATGGAGTCGCACACGGTGCCGGTGAATCTGGAGGCCGGGAAGGAATACGATTTCGCCTTCGAGACTTCGAACGCGGTGCTGGGCGCGTTCCGGGCGCAGTTGTACTGGAAGACGCCGGAGATTTTCGCGCGCGAGGCGAGACCGGCTGAGCCGCGGCCGAAGACCCGAACGCTGTATCTCCCCTCGGGAACGCCGTGGATCGATTTCTGGACGGGAGAGACGCTCGCGGGCGGAAAGGATGCAACGGTTGACGCACCCATCGACAGGATGCCGCTGATGGTGAGGGCCGGGTCCATCGTCCCGATGGGTCCGTTCATCCAATACTCCACCGAGAAACCGGCCGACCCGATCGAGCTACGAATCTACCCCGGCGCCGACGGCAGCTTCACGCTGTACGAGGATGAGAACGACAATTACGATTACGAGAAGGGCGTGTACGCGACGATCGATTTTCACTGGAGCAATTTGATGCGTCAGCTCCGTATCGGCGCGCGGAAAGGCACGTTCCCGGGCATGCTGCAGCAGCGGACATTCCAGGTTGTCCTCGTCGGCAAAGATCACGGAACCGGCGTGGAAGTCACGGCCAACCCAGACCGCGTCGTCTCGTACGATGGCAAAGAACAGATTGTTCAATTGCCGTTTTGATCGATGAACACCGGCGTCACTGAGACCGGCAGGTGAACGCGGCCATCCTTCACCGTGACTGGCGCTGGCGCGCCCAGGGCATCGGTCGCTGTCGCGTCCGCGAAGCTCCACGGCCAGTCGAACGGAACAGGGGGCTGATCCTCACCGGAGAAAACGTCGCGCTTTTCCCAGACGACAACGAGCGGCTCGCGGTTCGCCCGTTTCACTTCGAACAAGTAAATCGATGGCCGGCCCGGCACCGCGATCCGCTGCACCGATTCCACGCCCGCCAGCGCCTTCGCCATCCGCGCGAACGCATCGGCCAGCGGGTAGCGTTTGGTCAGCGCGCCGCCGTCGTATTCGAGCAGCTTCATCCTCGCGAACATCAGGTGCATGATGTCATCGCGGCGGCGGGTGTCGTGCCAGAGATCCCAGAACATGGTCCTGCGCACGCCGGCCGAAAGTGCCAGCATGTTGCGCATCATCAGGTCGCGCGCCTGCAGCCGCTCCAGCTTCCTTTGCAGCTCGGCGGAACAGCCTTCCATGAACATCTGAGTTTGCGGCGCGAGCGAGCTCATCTTTGCATAGAGCGCCGCGACCTCTTTCTCGCCGGAGGCTTTCCCCTCCGCCGCCAGCGACTGCGTCCATTTCATGACGATGGACACATAGGCCAGATTCGGAGCGAATTCGAAGAATCCCGGCCCGTTGTATTCGGTGCAGATGATGGGCTTCTCGTGGCCGTGGGCGCGCATCATTTCGCGGATGTGTTCGACACGCCAGGGGATGGTGTAAGGGTCGGCGTACAAGCGAAGGTCGAACACGTCGAAAGCGTCCGACGCGTTGGCGATCACGTAGTCGAAGAAATCGACCCCGTATTTCTGAGTCGGGTACTGGAACATCCCCGGCGGATTGAACAACCCGTCGTATCCGCCGGCGACGACAATCGCGTTCGGATCGGCGTCTTTCACCGCTTTGTGAAACACGCGCAACTCTTCGATGAACTCCTCCTTCGTCCCGCTCCAGTAGATGGGATTGTTGGGCTCGGAATCGTTTTGCCAGTAACGAACGCGGCCTTTGCAGTGCAGCACCAGCGCGTGGATGAAACGGTAGTAATCGTCCATGTTCTTCGCGGGCGACGGAGGAAGTATTGCGCTGGCGCGGCGCGTTGCCCACATCGACGACGAGAACACCGCAATCAGTCCCTTGCCAGGGGACTGCAACTGATCCACGAACGCGTCCACCGCGGACCACTCGAACCGGCCCTTTTCGGGCTCCATCTGATTCCAGAACAGGTACACCTTGCTCATTCCAGCGCCGAGCTGGCGCAGTTGCGGCATGTATCGCTCGGCCTTCGTTCCCTGGTAGCCGTAGAGGAATCCCCATGCGATCCCGAAGGGGTTGTCATCGTCCTGCGTCGGTACGGCTCCCATGGCGGACAACGCGCAGAGGGCGGGGACAAACAGCGCGCGGGTCATTACAGATCCAATCTGGCCGATCCGCGCCCGCCGGACAACGCCCTACCGGCGAGCGCCGGGTTGTCACCGGCCAGCGGTTGCCACCGGCCAGCGGGCCACTGCAATACACTGGTTGGCGAGTATGCTCCGAATCTCCGATGAAACCGCGCACAACCGCCGCGCCCGGCGTCCCGTCTCCGTCTCCGATGGCGCACGCCTCCGCGGCCTGTGCGCTCGTCTTGCACGCGCAACCATGCCGTTGCTCATTGCTCTGCCCCTGCTGGCACAGCCGCCGGCGCCTTCACAGGACCCGGCGCCCACGCCACCCATGGGCTGGAATAGCTGGGACGCCTGGGGCATGACCATCGACGAAGCCGGCGTGCGCGCCACCGCCGATTACATGGCCCAGCATCTGAAGAAATTCGACTGGCAGTACGTAGTGATCGATGAGGGCTGGTTCATTCCGAAAGCCGACATGGGCCCGCATCCGAATATCGCCCACTTCACGATGGACGCAGGCCGCCTGATCCCCGCACCGGATCGGTATCCCTCCGCCGCCAACGGCGCCGGCTTCAAACCGCTGGCCGATTACATCCACTCGCTCGGCCTGAGGTTCGGCATCCATCTGGTGCGCGGCATCAACCGTGCGGCCGTGGCGCAGAACGTGGCCCTCGCCGATTCCGATTTCCACGCCGCGGACGCAGCCAACAAAGCCGACACCTGCCCGTGGAACGCGGACAACTACGGCGTGAAGGACACGCCGGCGGGTCAGGCTTTCTACGATTCCGCCGTGAAGCTCTACGCGGGCTGGGGCGTCGATTTCCTCAAGGTCGATTGCATCTCCGATCACCCCTACAAAGGCGACGAGATCCGCATGATCTCGCTGGCCATCCGCAAGACCGGGCGGCCCATCGTGCTCAGCCTGTCGCCCGGTCCCACCGCCGTCGAACACGCCGCGGAGGTCCGCCGCTACGCGCAGATGTGGCGCATCTCCGACGATTTCTGGGATCACTGGGGACCGTGGCCGAAACACGAATGGTCGCAGGGGCTGCAGGCGCAGTTCGCCGCCGCTTCAAAGTGGGCGCGTTATTCAGAACCTGGGCACTGGCCGGACGCGGACATGCTGCCGCTCGGATATCTTGGTCCGCATCCAGGCGAAGGCGAGCCGCGGCACTCGATGTTCACCCACGACGAGCAGCGCACCCTGATGACGCTGTGGTCCATCTGCCGCTCGCCGCTGATCATGGGCGGCAATCTGATGGAGCTGGACCGCTGGACCCTGGCGCTGATCACCAATCCGGAAGTGATCGAGGTCAACCAGCACTCGCGCGAGAACCACGCCGCGGTCAGCACCGACGACACGGTGTTGTGGACCGCTCTCGCTTCGCCGGGGAACGCCCGCTACGTCGCCGTCTTCAACGTGAGCGACCGAATCCAGACGGTGGAATACCATTGGGGAGAAGCTGGCTTCAGCAAGGCGCCGCGGACGGTCCGCAACCTTTGGGAGCGCCGCGACACGAGCGCCGGTGACTCGCTCAGCGTAACGCTCGCTCCGCACGCTTCCGTGCTCTACCGGATTTCGGAGTAACCGATGCGAACTACAAGACTGTTGGCCGCGATGGCTCTGGCCGCGACGTGCGCCGGCGCACAATCGCTGGAACGGCCGGTTCCCCGCATCGTCGAAAAGCAGGGCCGCCATGCCCTGCTGGTGGACGGCGCGCCGTTTCTGATGCTGGGCGCGCAGGTGAACAACTCGAGCGCGTGGCCGGCCATGCTGCCGATAGTCTGGCCGGCGATCGAATATCTGCACGCCAACACCGTGGAGATGCCGGTCTACTGGGAGCAGTTCGAGCCGCAGCCGGGACGATTCGATTACAGCGTCATGGACGCGCTGCTCGCCGCCGCGCGAGAGCACCACGTGCGCCTCGTCCTGCTCTGGTTTGGCACGTGGAAGAACGGCAGCTCGCACTACCTGCCCGAATGGATGAAGGCGCAGCCGGCGCGCTATCCGCGAATGCTGAACGCAGAGGGGCGGCCGGTGGATTCGCCGTCGCCTTTCGCCGAAGAGACGCGGAAGGCCGACATTCACGCATTTTCCGCGCTGATGCGCCATCTGAAGCAGACCGATCCACTGCACACCGTGGTGATGGTGCAGGTGGAGAACGAGGCGGGAACCTGGGGCGCGGTCCGCGATGATTCGCCCGCGGCGCAGAAGGCGTTCGACGCGCCGGTGCCCGCCCAACTGCTCAACGCGCTTCACAAGCCGGCAGGACAAGCGAACTGGCAGCAGACCTTTGGCGACGATGCCGAGGAGTTCTTCCACGCCTGGTTTGTGGCCCGCTACATCGAGCAGGTGGCCGCCGCGGGCAAAGCCGCGTACCCGCTGCCGTTGTATGCCAACGCCGCGCTGCGCGATCCGCTGAAGCCGGGCCGCCCGCCCAGCTACGAAAGCGGCGGACCGACCGACAACGTGATCGTCATCTGGAAGGCCGCTGCGCCGTCGCTGGATCTGGTGGCGCCGGATATCTACATGGGCGACAGCCCACGCTATCTCGCCGTCCTCGATCTCTATGCCCGGCCCGACAACGCGCTTTTCGTGCCCGAAACCGGCAACAGCGTCGACTTCGCGCACTACTTCTTCGCGGCGCTGGGCCACGGAGCCATCGGATTTTCGCCGTTCGGCATGGATTACACCGGCTACTCCAACGCCCCGCTCGGAGCAACCCGGATCACCGAGGAGTCGCTGGCTCCGTTCGCGCTGAACTACAAGCTGGCGGGGCCGATGGATCGCGAAATCGCCCGGCTCAATTTCGAAGGCAGGTTGCAGGCGGTCTCGGAGGAGAAGGGCAAGTCCACGCAGGCGCTGTCATTCGGAAGGTGGCAGGCCATCGTGAAATACGGGCTTCCGCAGTTCGGGTCCGGCGACCACCCGGCGGGCAATCCCGAGCCGACCGGCGGGGCGCTGGTCGCGCAGCTCGGCGACAACGAATTCCTGGTTGCGGGCATTCACTGCCGTGTGGACTTTCAGCTTGCCGACGCGGCCGGAAGGCAACGCCAGTTCCTTCGCGTGGAAGAAGGCGCGTATGAGAACGGCGCGTTCCACGCCCTCCGCATCTGGAACGGAGATCAGACCGACTGGGGCCTGAACTTCACGTCCGCGCCCCAGGCGCTGCGGGTAAAGCTGGGCACGTATTAAGCGCGCCATTTCGTACATTCGGTCGCGTATTCCTGCGCAACCACTCCCTCACGGTCGTGGCTCGGTTTGGAGCCGCGCGCGTCAGCAAGCGGTTCCACAATACGCGACCGAACTTCTGAAACGGCGTACTAAGGCTTGGCCGAGGTCTGCGTGTTCGTCGAGGTGTCCTTCTTTGCCGAATTCTCCGTCTTCGTTGCGGTCGAATCGAAAAAGGTGGTGATGGCAGTCATGACCGAATGAACGCCGTCCGCCCCACCCGCCAGAAGGGCGGCCGAAAGGGCCATGTCAACGTCGGTGAAGAAATAGTATTGTGGCGACGTGAGAAACCCGGCGGGGAGCGTCTTCGATGTCGCGTCAAAGAAAGGTCCCAGCGCTCGCACCCCGGCCATGCTGGCCAGAACCGACAACGCAAGTGAAACGGCAAAGGCATATTGCTGCGTCTGGCTCCGGTAATCGTCCAGCTTGTCGGAGGCGTCCTTCAGTTTGGCCGCGTCGCTCTCGGTTGGCGGGTTGGCAGCCGCGGCCTTGACCGCATCCACAGCCCTCGAGAGCTTGGTTGCCGTGCCGTCGCGCCACGGACTAATCAAAATCTCCACCGCTCGTTCAATCACGGCGGCGGCCACCGCCAGCGGCGCCAGTTTGCCGGCCAGAGCCGACACGTCGACTGTCAGATTGATGGCGTTCCACGGCAACGGCAGCCTGGCGAAGATAATCACCGCCAGAATCGCCAGCGCCATCGAGACGAAGACAGGCCAATACCGGCTGAATACGGACTGCGATGCTCCCGTCGGCTTTCCGATTGCGGGCGAGGCCATTGTCGAATTCCCCCCCTCTTCAGGATTCCGGTTTTCCAGACGCTTTCCAGAAAAGGACGCGCCGAAAAAGAACAACACAGCATACACTTTCAGCGATCTGTTTTCAAGGAAAAAAGCTCAGGAAAGAGTAATTGCGGCGATTTCCCGCAGCACGGCGTCAACCGCGTCTGGAACGGCCCTCTCCGTCTCCACGGACATCGGCGCGCCGGGGGTGAAGTCGGCGGCTTCGATCCCCACCACTCTGATAACCTCCGGCAACAGGCCCAAAGCTTCCCCGAGGCCGAGCGCGTCGTGAACGCACATGCCGTGGGACGAGATGGCGCGCGCCCGCAGGCCCGCCGGAATCTGCCGGCCATCGAAGCAAAGCACCGTGCCGGGAGGCGAGCCGGAGCGCACGGCGTCCACCAGAATCAGCGCGTCGAATCTCTGGAACTGCTCCAGAACGAACAGCGGCGCGCCGGTATCTTCCAGCAGCTCCACATCCTCAGGCACGCGCCCCCGCAGCGCGCGCAAAACCAGAATCCCCATGGCGTCGTCGCCACGATCGGGATTGCCCAGCCCGATAACGCCCCTGCGGCGGGGCGTGCGATCACTCCCTCTCAAGGGTTACCTGCAGAAAATGCGTGGCGCAGGAGATGCACGGGTCGTAGTTGCGGATGGCCTGTTCACAGCGATGGGTCAGTTCCGGCGTAGGCAGCGCGGCCATTTCCCCCACGAGGAAGTACAGGTCTTCCTCCATGCGCTTCAGACTCTGGGCGGTGGGCGGAATAATGCGCGCAGACCGGATGATTCCGTTTTCGTCCAGTTCGTAGCGATGATAAAGAAGCCCGCGGGGGGCTTCGGTGCAGCCCTGTCCAACTCCGGCGCGCGGGTGCACTTCCACGCGCGGGGCCGGCGGCGGTTCGTACTGGTCAATCAGGCGCAGGCACTCCTCGCAGGCAAATACCGTTTCCAGCGCGCGAATGATAATGCCTTTGAAAGGATTGCTGCACTCCGGCGACATGCCCAGTTCGTTCGCCAGTGCGCGCACCGAATCGGGCAGGCGATCGAAATTCAGATGGAAGCGCGCCAGCGGACCCACCAGATACGAGCCGCGTCCGCGAATGGAGGAGTGCAGGGCGTGCGAGTGCGAAACCTGCCGCTCCACGAAGTGGTCGAGATACTGATCCACTGCGATGTCCAGACCTTTGCTGGACACCACGCGTCCATCGTTGATGGCATATTCGGTCTCGTGCCGCAGTGCGACGAACTCATATGGCTGCTCGAAATCGGGGATCTCGAAGCCGGCCACGAAGCGCGCCGTCTCGACGGCCAGGTCGCGCGCTTCCTCCAGCGGCCCGCGCATTTTCCGCAGGCCGGCCGCCGTCGGCGTCTTGTAGAATCCGCCCACGCAGGCGGAAACGGGATGAATCTCGCGGCCGCCCAGCAGCGCCATGAGATCGTTGCCGATCTTCTTCAGCTTCAGGCCGGCCTCCACGCGCGGCCGGTGATCGCGGGCCAGCAGGATGGCGTCCTCGTAGCCCAGATAGTCGGGAGCGTGCAGCAGGTAAATGTGCAGGGCGTGGCTTTCAATCCACTCGCCGCAGTAGAAGAGGCGGCGCAGTGCGCGGATGGAAGGATGAACCGCGACGCCGAACGCCTGCTCCACGGCGTTGATGGCGCTCATCTGGTGGGCCACGGGACAAATGCCGCAGATGCGGGCCACAATGTCGGGCAACTCTTCGTAGGTGCGGCCCTCCAGAATGCCCTCGAACAGACGCGGCGGCTCGGGTATCTTCAGCTTCACCTCCGCAACGTGAGAGCCGGAGAAGCGAACGTAAAGCGAGCCTTCGCCCTCCACGCGCGCCAGCGTCTCCACCTTGATGGTGCGTGTCTGACTCATGATCGCGTCTCTCCGGCGCTGCGTTCGGCCTTCTCGCTGATCTCGCGGAACGGCCATGTCCACGCGTTGAAGCGGCGGAACGTGCGGGCAATATCCGCGTCGCTTTGCCCCAGCTCCACCAGACGGTCGCGCAGCGATGCGGTGTTGGCGGATTCCATGGGACCAAAGCAGCCATAGCAGCCCCGGCCCCACGCCGGACAAATCGCCCCGCAGCCAGCCTGAGTCGCCGGACCGATGCACGGCGTTCCCTGCGCCACCAGCACGCAGGTATTGCCGCGCCGCTTACAATCCATGCACACCGCGCCCGTGGGGATGTTCGGCTTGCGCCCGGCGAGGAACGCGCCCAGCACCTCCAGCAACTGCGCCTTGCTGATGGGACAGCCGCGCAGCTCGAAGTCCACGGGCACGTGATCGGCGATCGGCGTGGACATCTTCAGCGCGCTGATGGAGCCGGGCGTCGTGTACACTTTGCGCAGCGTGGCCCCCAGATCCAGGAAATTGCGCAGCGCCTGGATGCCGCCCGCGGTGGCGCACGCGCCGAGAGCGATCAACACCCGGCATTGCTTGCGCACCTGATGGATGTACTCGGCGTCGTGGTGCGTGGTGATGCTGCCCTCCACCAGCCCTATGTCGTAGGGCGGCTTCAGCACCCGCGGCGTCGCCTCGGGAAACCACGCTATCTCCACCGCGCCCAGCACGTCCAGCAGCGCTTCCTCGGAGTCGAGGAGCGTCAACTGGCAGCCGTCGCAGGAGGCCAGCTTGAAGATCGCGATCTTCGGCTTGTGGTTCGAGGGCTCTTGTGCGTTTTCAGATTTCATGCCGGTTGATCCAGGGTTCAATCTGCGCGTACGGAAAGACCGGGCCGTCGCGGCAAACGAAATACGGCCCGAACTGGCAGTGGCCGCAGTGGCCCACGGCGCATTTCATGTTGCGCTCCATGGAGACGTAAATCCGTTCCCGCGGAATGCCGCGCGTGGCCAGCTCCATGGCCGCGAAGCGCATCATGATCTCCGGCCCGCAGATCAGCGCGATGGTGTGCGGCGGGTCCAGCTTCACGCGGGTGAGCAGCGTGGTGACCACGCCCACATTCCCGCGCCAGCGCAGCCCGCCGTAGTCCACCGTCGAGAGCACCTGCGTCCGCGGTTCCTTCTTCCATTGCGCCAGCTCGCCGCGATAAATCATGTCGCCCGGACTGCGCGCGCCGTAGGCGAGAATGATGCGGCCGAATTCCGGCCGGTAGCGAAACATGTGATACAGGGCGGGTCGCAGCGGAGCCAGCCCGATGCCGCCGGCGATCAGCAGCACGTCGTTGCCCCGCGCTTTGTCCATCGGCCAGCCGGCGCCGTAGGGCCCGCGCACGCCGATCCAGTCGCCAATGGAGCTGGTCACCAGCTTGTTGGTGGCCTTCCCCACCGAGCGCACCGTATAGGTGAGCGAGAACCGCGCCTCCGGGTCCCCACTCACCGAGATGGGCAGTTCGCCGACGCCGTAGAGATACAACATGTCGAACTGGCCTGGCTGGAACGATGGCAGAGTGGCGCCCGGCGCGGCCACGTGCAGGGTGAAAGTATCCTGATTCTCCCGGTCGAGTTGCTGCACCTGGGCCGGGATGGGCGCCATGGGGTCGACAGCGGTCATCGCGCCGGAACCCCGTAAACGTCGAGCAACTGCAGTCGCGCCGCCTCGAGGCGCTCTTCAATCAACGTGGAAAACCGTTTCAGCAACTGGTAGCCCAGCTCGTGGTCCTGCTCGCACTTGGTGCGCAGGCAGCGCCCGTCCAGCGCGATGGCCCTTACCGGCTCCACCGCACGCGCGTCGAAATGCCAGCGATGTGGCGGCACCAGCCACGACCAGCCCAGAATGTCCCCTTCGCCGAGGGTGTTCAAAGTCAGGCCCCCGCTCTCCGGACGGTGGATCTGCAGAGCTACCGTGCCGGAACGAATCAAATAGAAGGAATCGGCCTCCGTGTCCTCCCTGGCAACGTAGTGGCCCTTTTCGAACCGCTGGTTGCTGGCGCACGAGATGAGCGTCTGAATGTGCTCAGGGCTCAGGTCGGCCAGAAAGGGATGGTTGCGGAGGACAGCTTCGAGCGATTGTGTGACCATTGGCTCACCTTCCTCACTGCAAACGCGCGCGAAGCTTCTCCACCTCGCGCGTAAAGTCGATACCCGCGGGACACCATGTCGTGCAGCGCCCGCAACCCACGCAGCCGGAGCTTCCAAACTGGTCCTGCCACCACACCAGCTTGTGCAGGATGCGCTGGCGGAAACGCGCGGCCAGCGAGGAGCGGACACTGCCGCCGTGAATATAGGAGAAGCTCAGGCTGAAACAGGAATCCCACTTGCGCCGCCGCTCGGCGTTTTGGCCGGTCAGATCGGCGGAGTCTTCAAAGGTGCAGCAGAAGCAGGTGGGGCAAACCATGGTGCAGTTGCCACAGGCCAGACACGGCGCGGCGGCGGTTTGCCAGGCTCCGTTCTCCGTGCCGGAGCCGAGAATCCCGCGAAGGCCGTTGGTGTCGAGTTTCCGCTCCATGGATGCCGCGGCATTGCTCCAGACCTCGCGCGCGGCCTCCTCGTCGGCGGATTCGGCGGCGCGGTGTTTCACCGCCGCCAGGATGCTGCGTCCGTTCGCGGTCCCCACCTCGACGAAGAAGCGATGCTCGCCGCCGGCGATCTCCGTCAGGGCCACATCAAATCCGCTGGCTGCCTTCGGCCCGGTGTTCATCGAGGCACAGAAACAACTGGCGGCGGCGCGGCCGCACTGCACGGCCACGACGAAGATCCGCGATCGCCGCGCGACATAATCCGGATCGGCCAGCGCGTCCCCGGCGAGCACCTTGTCCACCATGGCCAGGGCTGATAGATCGCACGAACGCACGCCGAACAACGCGTACCCGGCCTCCGGCGCGGCGCGCTCCGGAACCGCAAAGGACTTGCCGTCGGCGGCGATCCGATACAGTTGCGTGTCCGGAGGGTTCAGGAGCCGCTTCCAGGAGTCCGCGCCAATGGTGTGGGCAAAAACCGCGCCATCGCCGTTTTGCGTCAAATGGTAGCGGCCAGGCGCCTGTTCGTCAACCCACCCCGCCGGCAACTCCGCTGCGTTTTCGATGGTGTCGATGGCGATTGTGCCATCGCGGGCAACCGGGCCGGCAACCGTGAATCCCTTCGAGCGGAGAGCCTGGACCAGCTCATCGAGGTCTTCGCGCAGAATGACACTGTGCGATCCGGCAAACTCACGCTGCCGCTTCACGAAGGGGCTTCCAGCAACCCAACACCCAAGACACTAACGCTAAGTAATTGAATAGTTTACAAGCACCGCGCGGCCCCATCCTGGGTGAGGCGGCACATCACATGGGGGAGGTGGCTCGGGAATGCGTAAGTTAGCGGTCGAGACCGGCGGTGAGAAGCTCCTCAGCCCGAAACCAGTCTTCATCGGGAGATCCGATCGGGCATCCGCGCTCCTCCCAGAGGTAGTAAGCGAGCCGGGCGATGTCTTCCGTAGTAGCCTCGGGGAGATCTTCCGCGACGGCTTCGGCTTCAGGCGCGAGAGCGACCGCTTGTGCTTCCTGCATGTCGGGCACTCCTTTCGCCCCCGATTGTAAGTCCGAAGCGCGGCGATTACCAGACAAAAATGGATTCAAATCAGATGACTCAAAATGACAGCCTGGCCGAGGGAGATGCCGCCGTCGTTGGCGGGAACCTGGGAGTGCAGGAACACCTCAAAACCGTTCGCGCTGAGCAACCGCAGGCATCTTTCGGTGAGTCTCCGGTTCTGGAAGGTTCCGCCACTCAGGCAGACGCGGTTCAGATGGTCGGCGGCGCGGAGACGCTGACAGACTTCGAGCACCGCCTCGGTCACGGCGTTGTGAAATCGTGCAGCGATCACGCCGGAGGCGACACCGTTTCTCAATTCCATGGCAATGCGCTCGATGGCCGGCCGCCAGTCAATCTCCGTCGAGTCGATCTGAATCTGAAAAGGGTAACTCTCCTCCACCCCAGGGGCAGCGATGGACTCCAGCTCAATCGCCGCCTGACCTTCGAAGTTCGTTTCCAGCCGCAATCCAATTATTGCGGCGACGGCGTCGAACAACCTTCCGCACGACGAAGTCCGGATCGTCTGCACGCCGCGCGCGATCATCGCCTCGACAACCCTGCGGTTCCGCTCCGGCACCTTCTCAAAAAACGGTAACTGAGGCAGCGTCGCTCCGAACGTCTCGCGCAGCCACGCGACCCCCATGCGCCACGGTTCGCGAATGGCCTGGTCGCCGCCGGCCATGGGCACATAGCGGAAGTGCGCCCGCCGTTCGAACCCGCGATAATCGCACACCAGAAACTCTCCGCCCCAGACCTGACCATCGGTACCGTAGCCCGTGCCATCGAATGCCACGCCGATCACTTTGCCGCGAAGATGATTCTCCGCCATGCAGGCCGCGATGTGCGCGTGGTGGTGCTGCACGCCGCGGCGCGGCAGGCCGGTCATGCGCTCGGCAATACGAGTGCTCAGGTAGCCGGGGTGCAGATCGTGGGCCACCGCCACCGGCTCCATGCGGAAGAACCGCTTCATGTGCGCCAGCGTCTCCTCGAAGAACTCCAGCGTTTCGTAGTTCTCCAGATCGCCGATGTGCTGGCTGAGGATGGCGTGGTGGTCCTTCGTCAGGCAGAGCGTGTTCTTCAGCTCGGCGCCCGTGGCCAGCACCTGCGGAACGGGCGTGCCCAGATCGATGGACTGCGGAGCGTAGCCGCGCGACCTGCGCACAACGCGCTGACCGCCCGCGTAGATGCGCACCACCGAATCGTCCACCCGCGTGGCGATGGCTCGATTGTGCAGAAGCCAGGCGTCGGCCAGGCCGCCCAGCCTCGGTTTCACCTCTTCGTTGCGGCTGACGATGGGCTCCTCGCTGATGTTGCCGCTGGTCATCACCAGAATGCGCAGGCCATTGTCGAACAAAAGATGGTGCAGGGGCGTGTACGGCAGCATGACGCCGACGGTGTTGTTGCCGGGCGCGATCGCCGTCGAGAGAATTGCCTCGGGCCGCCGATCGAGAATCACGATGGGACGCCGCGGACCAAGCAGCGCCGCACGCTCGGCATCGGAGACACGGCAGCAGCGTTCCACCTCGGCGAGATTGCGCGCCATCAGCGCGAAAGGCTTGTCGCTGCGGCGCTTGCGCTCGCGTAGCGTGCGGACTGCGTCGTCGTCCTCGGCGTCGCACGCCAGGTGGAATCCGCCCAGCCCTTTGATAGCGACGATCCGGCCGCCCCGCAACAGCTCGCGGGTTCGCCTCAAAGCCTCGCCGCGTTCGGCCACTGGCGCATCGCCGACCCATAACTCCAGCCACGGGCCGCATACCGGGCAGGCGTTGGGCTGCGCGTGAAAACGCCGGTCGAGGGGATTTTCGTACTCCGCGCGGCAGGCGTCACACATCCGAAACCCGGCCATGGTCGTGGCCGGCCGGTCGTACGGAATGTCTTCGATGATGGTGTAGCGTGGCCCACAGTTGGTGCAGTTGGTGAAGGGGTACTGGTAGCGGCGATTTGCCGGATCGCTGAAGTCGCGTTCACACTCCGCGCAGGTGGCGATGTCGGGCGGCACCAGCACGAACTGAGCCGATTCTTCCTCGCTGTGGCGGATCCGGAACTCTCCGTCCCCGGCCGGCGTCAAATCGGACACGGACATTTCGTCGATTTGCGAAAGGACCGGCGCCTGCTCACGAAAATGCGCGAGAAACGTCTCAATCGCGGCGGCTTCGCCTTCCACCTCGACGGTCACGCCCGCCGAGGAATTGGCGACGTAGCCCGTCAACCCATGCGTATGCGCCAGCCGGTACACGAAAGGCCGGAACCCAACCCCCTGCACGATACCGCGCACCCGGATGAGTTTCCGCACCATCGCTGCGCTATTATCCCACCCATGTGCCCGACGGGCTTCGGAATGGGACCCGCGGCGTCAGCCGCGTCTTTGGACGGTACAGAGGGGACGCGGCTGAACCGCGTGTCCGCCACGACCTTCCAGACAAACCGGAATCGGCGGAGAATAATGGAGAATAATAAGGTGCGATTCCAGCGAATTGCCGCGGCTGCGTTTCTGGTTCTCGCCGTGCCCGCCTTCGCCGCGAGCGCCGCGTCGGTTTCCGGAGTGGTGCTGAACGACGCCACGAACAAGCCAATCTACACCGCTGTCGTGACCCTCTCCACCATCGGAACGAAACCTCTTCAGGCCGCCGTTTCCACCGACGCCAGCGGCGCATTCCGCTTCGACAACGTGCCGCCGGGCCGCTACCATCTCTGGGCCGGCAACTACGGCTTTCAGGAGGTTGCCTTCGGCGCACCCACCCCGGATCGCTATCCCGCCGTGCTGGTGCTGGGGGCCGGCGAGGTCCGTCAGGGCCTCGAATTTCGCCTTCGTCCCCTTGGCGCCATCTCCGGCGTCGTGCTGGATCAGAATGGCGACCCGTTGCGAAACGCCCAGATCCAGCTTCTGGTTTCCTCCTGGGTGCGCGGCAAAAAGACCATGGTGCGGCGCAACGGTACCAACTCCGATGGACGCGGAGAGTTCCGCATCGGCGGGGTCCTGGCGGGGCACTATTACCTCTCCGCGAACGCCCAGTTCTCGCCGGCGTCGGAGACAACTCATCCCGAGGTCTCGCTTGGCGAGGTGCAGCCCGAACTCGTGATTGGAAGAATGTGGTATCCCAACGCCGCGCGTATGGCCGACGCGCGGCCACTGGAGGTGAAACCGGGCGAGGAAATTCGCAACGTCACACTGGAGATGATCACCACCACCGCCGCCAGCGTGCATGGCCACATTGAGGCGCCCGAGGGCGTTACCGCCGGCATTCAGGTTCATTTCGTTCCCGATGAGGAAGGCGGCGCGGGGCTGGCCGGACTCCACATGGCATTCAGTCCGAACGGCGATTTCTTCACGGAGCGGCTGGCGCCCGGCCATTACCAGGTTGTCACCGCCCTGCAGGGAAGCGACGAGTATCGCGGCGTCGATGAAGTCGATCTCCGGCCCGGCCCTCAGGACGTTGTGCTGCACATGAGCAAAGGGGTCGCGCTCGCCGGCCGCCTGCAGGTACCGGGAGTCACTCCCGGCGACCTGTCGCAATACACGGTGACCCTCCTGCCTGGCGAGCCGCAATGGTTCGGCAGGCGCATGCTCAGCGCCACCCCGAAGGGCGACGGCACATTCGTTTTTCCCGCAGTCACCCCGGGAGTGTGGGACATAGGCGTGCACCCCATCCCCAAAGGCGGCTACGTGAAATCGATGACCCTGGGGGACCAGGACGTACTCACCGCCGAGATGAACATCGGGCCATCCACCAGCGCGCCGCTCAACATTGTGGTCAGCGGGCGGGGCGGGGTAATCGCCGGCGTTGTAAAGATGCCCGAGGATCCGATCGCCGATCTTGCCGGCCGCTCCAGCCCGGCGATTCTGCTGTCTCCCGCCGGCAGGTTCGGCGACGTGGAAAGCTTCGTCATGGTGAAGCCGGCCGAGGAAGGCGGCAGGTACGAAATCCGCGGCATTACGCCTGGTTCCTACAGGATCTTCGCGTTCGACCGGTTGGAGCAGGGCGCGGCGCACGATCCCGATTTTCGGGCGCGCGTGGAACCGCTGGGCAAGGCCGTGGAGATTCACGAAGGCGAACAAATC
>Ga0326728_10009154_pt1 | contig 24010 bp, 18 predicted proteins | sample MB3enrmetagenome_FD_207602 | JGI IMG/M metagenome (GOLD analysis project Ga0326728, IMG submission 207602) | Lab enriched peat soil microbial communities from McLean, Ithaca, NY, United States - MB31MN | ecosystem: Environmental > Terrestrial > Soil > Wetlands > Peat | place: USA: New York... | reverse complement strand
TCGCCTTGCACTGCTGCGTGACGACCTTGATGCCCCGCGCCTTCATCTCTTCCTCGATGGCGGTGGCGACCACGGTCGAGGTGGCGACGGCCGTTCCGCATGCGACAAGAACGCGCTTTATCTTCACTGCTCTCCTCCCCCTATGGGTTCGAGCGCCTGATCCAGAGCGGCGAAAAACTCGTCGCTGTCCTTCGCCGACGCCATCCTCCTGAGCTGCTCCGGCGACTGCAGCAGCCCGGCGATCGTCTGCAGCATATCGATCTGTGCGTGTTTGTCGCGTAGCGCGATAGCGAACACGACGCGCGCCGGCACGGTGGCGTCGGGGTCGTCCATGCTCCGGAACGCAACCGGCGTTTCGAGGGTGGCGACCGCCAATCCGGCGCGCAGGACGTGCTCCGGATCGGTGTGCGGCACGGCGACGGCGAAATCGTCGGCGAGCGGCAACCCGGTCGGCATCGCCGCCTCGCGCGCGATGGCGGCGGCCTTCCAGGTTTGCGCGACGACTCCGATCGCGGCGAGGCGGTCGGCGAGGACGCCGATCACCGCGTCCGCGTTCGGGGCCTTGACCCGCAGGCACACGGCCTGCGGGTCAAGGTGGTTCTTGAGGACGAACTGCGTCATATCACTCGCCCGCCTCGAGCTCCTCGGTTTCGCCGGCGAGCGCCTCGAGGGCGGCCGGATAGCGGCGGTAGAGCGCGATGCCGACCGCGGTGAGCGCCGCGACGATCAGCAGCCCGAGCCAGCCGAGCGACTGGCCGAGCTCGATCACCAGCCAAGGAATCCACGAGAAGCCGTCGCCGATCGCGGTGATCTGGGCGGCGCTTTCGGGCAGCTTGAAGCCGGCGGCCACGGCGGCGCTGGTGAACAGCGGCGACAGGGACATCGCCATGTAGAAGCCAAGCGCCAGCGTGATCGTGCCGATGATCACCATCCGGAAGATGTTGCCGTTCACCACCGGCGCGGCCATCGCGACGACGAACGGAATCACCGCGAGGTCGGCGAACAGGATGATGCGGTTGCCCGGCAGGATGACCGACAGCAGGATCGCGATCGGCACCAGGACCAACGAGCTCGATAGCGCGGCCGGATGGCCGATCAGGATCGCCGAGTCGAGGCCGATGTTGATCTCACGGCTGGCCGCATGGCGCTGCACGAACTCGCGCGCCGCCTCGGACACCGGGATGAGGCCTTCCATCAGGATCTTGACCATGCGCGGCAGCAACAGCATGACGGCGGCGAGGTTCATGCCGGTCTGCAGGACCTTGACGACCATCGCCGTCTTCGATTCCATGTTCCAGAAGCCGATCAGGCCGAGGATGAGGCCGATCACCAGGCCGAGCACCACCGGCTCGCCGAACACGCCGAAGCGCTTCTGGATCGATTCGCTGTCGAGGTTGATGTCGCGCACCCCCGGGATGCGTTCGATCAGCCAGTTCACGCCGATCGCGATCGGCACGATCATCGCCGACAACAGATGCGGCACCGAGACGGTGGGCACGCCGTAGAATCTCTGGACGGACTTGGCGGTCCAGTCGCCGAAGAACAGTGCGATCGCGGCCATGATCGCCGCGGCGGCGATGCCCATGCTGAGCGAGTTGGTGGCCGCGACGAGCAGCGACCCGACAAAGGCGAAGTGCCAGAAGTTCCACACGTCGACGTTCAAGGTGCGGGTGTAGCCGGGCAACAGCAACGCGATATTGACGATGATGCCGACCGGAATGACCCACAGGCCGACCGACGAGCCGAACGCGATGGCGGCCGCCGACGGCCAGCCGACGTCGACGATGTCGCGCTTGATGCCGGTGCTGGTGACCATCGCCTTGGCGACGTCGCTAAGGTTGGTCCACATCAGGCCGATGACGAGGTTGATGCCGATGAAGGCGACGCCGATGGTGACGCCGGCGCGAAACGCGCGACCTGGCTTCGCCCCCAAAGCAAGTGCGATGAAGAATATTACGATCGGCAGGAGCACCGTAGCGCCCAGACCGTCGACGATCGCCTTGATCGTCGCAAGTATTATTTCCATATTCGCCTCCCCCTAGACTGCGGACTTGTTCACCGCGTGACCCCGACGGCTCGTTGAATCAAGGCGACCCCCCGAGAGCCGACTTCTTTCAACCGACATTACGCCGGCCGACCGCGCGGCGGCGCGATCTTATCGCGCTGAACTGCGCAAATGTCCGACAAGCGCGCAATTGTCTATGCGCCTGCAGCGCCGGCGTGTCAAGCGTTCGGCTAGCGCACGTTTGTCCGAGAGTAAGAATTCGAGTAAGGTTTCGTCGATGGTGGGGGCGCCGACGCGTTCGGCCCTGAATGGGATATTTGTTGATGTCTGGCGATGATCTTGAGGTGAGAGCGGCTTGGCTCTACTATATCCACGGTTTTGGCCAAGAAGAGGTCGCCAGGAAGCTTTCGATCTCGCGTTCAAAGGTCACAAGGATCTTGTCGAACGCGCGCGAGCAGGGCGTCGTCAAGATCGGCATCGAGCACGAGACCGCGGAAACCCTGGCCCTTAGCGATTGGATCGCCTCCGAATACGGGGTCCGAGAATGCCTGCTGACGCCGGTCGAGGCCTATTACCAGGATTCGGAGGTCGCCGAGCGGCTCGGACGCCGGTCGGTCGGCATCGTCGCGGCCAACCACGTCGGCCGGCGGATCATGGCGACGCGCTCCGTCACCATCGGCCTCGGCGCCGGACACACAGTCGCCGAGATGATCAACGCCTTCTCGGCGATCGCCAAGCCCGACGCGCGCGTCGTCTCCGTCTTCGGCGCGTCGGCCAACGACGACGGCAATGGCGCCTATCCGCTGACTCTCAAGTTCGCCAACGTGCTCGGCGGCGCGCCGGTGCTCTTCCCGGTGCCGATGATCGTCCGCGACGCGCGCGTCCATCAGGCGCTGCTCGGCGAAACCGCGGTGGCGGCGACCCGCGTGGTGCTGGAGTCGGCCGATTTTCTCGTCATCGGCTGCGGCGACTGCTCCGACCAGAACACCTATTTCGGCTCCGCCCAGATCGCCGCCGAAGGCCGCGCGCAGGTGCGGGCGGCTGGCGGCGTCGCGGAAATCGCCGGCCTCTTTCTCGACGCGGAGGGCCGCCCGGTCGACGTCGAGTTCAACCGGACGCGCACCGGGCCGGCGCTCGAGCGGTTGCGCGAGGCCGACACGATCGTCCTGGTCGCCGGAAGACGCAAAGGCGAGGCGCTGAAGGCGGTGATCAAGGCCGGGCTCGCCAAGACCATCGTCATCGACATGGCGATCGCCGAAGAACTGGCCAAGGGCGCGCGACGGGCTTTGCTCGACGCCGCCGCCTCGCCCGTCTGATCGGCGCGGGAACGGGCGGCGCATTACCAAGCTTTCATGTCGACGCCATGCCGGCGTTAGGGGCGCCGAGCCATGTTGTCGCCCAGGCCGGCGCGCCTGTGGCCGGCGAAACAATTGCGATGGAGCTGACATGACTCTCGTCCCCGCCCCGAAATCCCGCCGCGTTTCGCTGCGCGCCGCTCTGCTCGGCGCCGTCGCCGCGGTCGCCATCGGCGCCGCCGTCGTCGAGAACGGCGCCTTCGCGCCGACCTACGCTGTCGCCGCCGACGCCCAGACCTCGGCGGGCCCGGCCTCGTTCGCCGACGTCGTCGACCGGGTGAAGTCGTCGGTCGTCTCGGTGAAGGTCAAGATGGTCGACGCGAGCGACGTCGAATCCGACTCCCAGACCATGCCGCATTTCCCGCCCGGCAGCCCGTTCGACCGCTTCTTCAAGCAGTTCGGCCTGCCCGACGACAACGACGGCGAATGGCCGGGCATGCGCCGTCAGCGGCATGCGACGATGGCCCAGGGCTCCGGCTTCTTCATCTCGTCCGACGGCTACATCGTCACCAACAATCACGTCGTCGACCACGCGACCGAGGTGACGGTCACCACCTCCGACGGCAAGACGCTCGCCGCCAAGGTGATCGGAACCGATCCCAAGACCGACCTCGCGCTGCTGAAGGTCACGGACTCGGGGACCTATCCTTTCGTCAAGTTCGCCGACCATAGCCCGCGCGTCGGCGACTGGGTGATCGCGGTCGGCAACCCGTTCGGCCTCGGCGGCACGGTGACGGCGGGCATCGTCTCGGCGCGCGGCCGCGACATCGGCTCCGGCCCCTACGACGACTTCATCCAGATCGACGCGCCGGTCAATCACGGCAATTCCGGCGGCCCGACCTTCAACACCGACGGCGACGTGGTCGGCGTCAACACCGCGATCTTCTCGCCTTCCGGCGGCAGCGTCGGCATCGGCTTCGCCATCGCCAGCGACGTGGTGCAGAAGGTCGTCGACCAGCTCAAGGACCACGGCTCGGTCGAGCGCGGCTGGCTCGGCGTCGAGATCCAGCCGGTGACGCAGGAACTCGCCGACAGCCTCGGGGTCAAGAAGGCGGCCGGCGCGCTGGTCGCCAAGGAGAACAAGGACGCGCCGGCCGCCGCGGCGGGCGTGAAGATCGGCGACGTGATCACCGCGGTCGACGGCCAGTCGGTCGCCGACCCGCGCGAGCTGGCGCGGCGCATCGCCGACATCGGGCCGAAGAAGTCGGCCGAGCTCACGATCTGGCGCAACGGCGCCGAGCAAAAGGTCTCCGTCACCCTCGGCGCCATGCCGGCGGACAAGACGGCGAGCGCCGACGCTCCCAGCGCCGACGAAGACGGCGGTTCTCCGCTCGCCAAGCTCGGCCTGACGCTCGAGCGCCCGCGCGGCGGCGGGGAGGGCGTCGCGGTCGCCGAAGTCGATCCCGACGGCGTCGCGGCCGACCACGGCCTGCAGGCCGGCGACGTGATCCTCGACGCCGGCGGCAAGCCGGTGACGCGCCCGGCCGAGGTCGCCGACGCTTTCGCCGCGGCGAAGGCCGACGGGCGCAAGTCGGTGCTGTTGCGCGTGAAGTCGGGCGAAACGGTGCGCTTCGTCGCCCTGCCGACCGGCGCGGCGTCCTGAACCGCTCGACGCTTTGGCCTCGCCCGCCCCGGACGAGGCCGCTCGCCCCGGCGCCCGAGCGCTCCTCCCCTCCGCTTGAAGCGCGCGGCCGCGGCGAGCCGGCGGCGGGCCGACCCACCGGCGGCCCGCCGCCCTCCTTCCCAGCAAAGCCGCCAAACCGCTCTATTTCGTCCATCGGGAAGCCGCTATATGTCGTCCATGCGGATTCTCATCATCGAAGACGATCGCGACGCGGCGGCCTATCTCGCTAAGGCGCTGCGCGAGGTCGGCTACGCGGTCGACCAGGCGGCCGACGGCGTCGTCGGCTACGACCTCGCGCAGGAGGGCGGCTACGACGTCGTCATCGTCGACCGCATGCTGCCGAAGATGGACGGCCTGTCGCTGATCGGCGCGCTGCGCGCCCAGAAGATCGACACGCCGGCGCTGATCCTCTCCGCGCTCGGCCAGGTTGACGACCGAGTGAAAGGCCTGCGCGCCGGCGGCGACGACTACCTCGCCAAGCCCTACGCCTTCTCCGAGCTGCACGCCCGCGTCGAGGCGCTGGCGCGCCGGCGCCCCAAGGGCGCGCCGGAGGAGACCGTCTATCGGGTCGGCGACCTCGAGCTCGACCGCCTGTCCCACAAGGTGACGCGCGCCGGCGAGGAGATCGCGCTTCAGCCGCGCGAGTTCCGCCTGCTCGAATACCTCATGCAGAACGCCGGCAAGGTGGTCACCCGCACCATGCTGCTCGAGCACGTCTGGGACTACCACTTCGATCCGCAGACCAACGTCATCGACGTGCACGTCTCGCGCCTGCGCGCCAAGATCGATCGCGACTTCGAGGCGCCGATGCTGCACACCGTGCGCGGCGCAGGGTACATGCTCCGTGACGGCGCTCGCTAAGCTGTTCCGCGCCACGGCGTTCAAGCTGACGCTGGTCATCCTCGGCCTCAGCGCGGTCGGCGCGGGGCTGGTGCTCGGCGCGGTCGCCTGGCAGGTGGTCCAGCTGGTCGACGGCGAAACCCGCCAGACCATCGAGGCGGAGGCCAAGGGCCTCTCCGAGCAATACGAGGCCGGCGGCATCCGCCGGCTCGGCAATGTCATTGAAGCGCGTTCGCGCCGCCCCGGCTCCTCGCTCTATCTGCTCACCAACGCCGCCGGCGAGCCGCTGGCCGGCAACGTCGCGCAACTGCCGCAGGGCGTGCTCGACCAGGCCGGCTTCGTCGACACCACCTACCAGACCGTCGACGAATACCAGAGCGGCTACCAGAACGCCCGCCACGCGCTGGCGCGCATCTTCGTGCTGCCGAGCGGCTTTCGCCTGCTGGTCGGGCGCGACCTCGCCGAGCGGGGGCGCATCGGCGCGGTGATGGTCCACGCCATGGCGGTGTCGCTGATCTTCTTCGCCGCGCTGGCGGCGCTCGGCGCGCTGTTCGTGGCGCGCCGGGTGCTGAGGCGCATCGACGCGATGGCCGGCACGGCGCGCGCGATCATGGCGGGCGACCTCAAGCGCCGCCTGCCGGTGTCCGGCGCCGACGACGAGCTCGATCGTCTCGCGCGCGGCCTCAACGAGATGCTGGCGCGCATCGGCGAGCTGATGGCGGGCATGCGCGAGGTCTCCGACAACATCGCCCACGACTTGCGCACGCCTCTGACCCGTCTGCGCAACCACGCCGAGGAGGCGCTGCGCCAGTCCGACAACCCCGCCGCCGCGCGCGCCGAGCTGGAGCGCACGATCGAGGAGTCGGACGACCTGATCAAGATCTTCGACGCGCTGCTGATGATCGCGCGCGCCGAGGCGGGCGCCGACCGCGCCGGCATGTGCGCCTTCGACGTCGGCGAGACGGTGGCGAGCGTCGCCGAGCTCTACGAGCCGCTCGCCGAGGAGCAAGGCGTCGCGCTCAAGGTCGAGGCGGCGCCGGGCCTCGCCATCGTCGGCAACCGCGAGCTGATCGGCCAGGCGATCGCCAACCTGATCGACAACGCGGTCAAGTACGGCGTCGTCGAGGCGGAGGCGTCCGGAGCGCTGGCGCCGCCGACCGAGATCGCGGTCAACGCGCGCGGCGACGGAAAGACGGTGACGATTGAGGTCGCCGATCGCGGGCCGGGCATTCCCGCCGCCGACCGCGCCCGCGCGATCGAACGTTTCGTGCGGCTGGAAAGCGCGCGCTCGCGTCCCGGCTCGGGCCTCGGCCTGTCGCTGGCGGCGGCGGTGGCGCGCATGCACGGCGGCGCGGTGAGGCTCGAGGACAATGCGCCGGGCCTCAAGGTCGCCGTCACCCTGCCGACGGGCGCCGCCGCGCCGCCCACGGCGCCCTCGCCGCCGCCCATCGAGGCCGGCGCGTGACCGCCGCGCTTGTCGAGCGCCTCGTCGCGGCGCCGCGGCTCGCCGATCCCGCCGCGGCGCGCCTCCGGCTCGACGCGCTCCTCGCCGACCCGGCGGCGGCGGGCCTCGAAGCCTGCGCCGCGCGCGAAACGGCGCGCGCGCTGCTGCTCGGCCTCGCCGATCATTCGCCCTATCTCTGGCGCCTCATCACCGAAGACCCCGCCCGGCTCGTCCGCCTGCTCGCCGCCTCGCCCGAGGCGTCGCTCGACGCGCTGGCGGCGGCGGTCGCGGCGCGGCGCGACGCCGACGACGCCAAGCTGATGCGCGCGCTGAGGCGCGCCAAGCACGAGGCGGCGCTCTTGATCGCGCTGGCCGACCTCGGCGGCGTCTGGGACCTGGTCGCGACCACCGAAGCGCTGACCCGCTTCGCCGACGCCGCGACCCAGGCGGCGCTGCGCTTCGCGCTCGGCGAGGCGGCGCGCGCCGGCCGCCTGCGCCTCGACCCCGATTCCGAGAGGATTGCGGCGGACGGCGGCATCGTCATTCTCGCGCTCGGCAAACACGGCGCGCGCGAGCTCAACTTTTCGAGCGACATCGATCTGGTCACGCTCTACAACCCGGGCGCCGCGGTGATTCCCCCCGGCGCCGAGCCGAACCCGCTCTACGTGCGCCTGGTCAAGACGGTGGTCCGTCTGCTGCAGGAGCGCACGCCGGACGGCTACGTCTTCCGCGTCGACTTGCGGCTGAGGCCTGATCCGGCGGCGACGCCGATCGCGGTGTCGACCGTGGCCGCGCACGTCTATTACGAGACGCTCGGGCAGAACTGGGAACGCGCGGCGATGATCAAGGCGCGGCCGGTCGCCGGCGACCTCGCGCTGGGGCGGAAGTTTCTCGCCGATCTCGCCCCTTACGTCTGGCGCAAGTATTTCGACTACGCCTCGATCGCCGACATCCACGCGATGAAGCGGCAGATCCATGCGACGCGCGGCTATGCCCACGTCGCCGTGCCCGGCCACGACCTCAAGCTCGGCCGCGGCGGCATTCGCGAGATCGAATTCTTCGTCCAGACGCAGCAACTCATCTTCGGCGGCCGGCGGCGCAAGATGCGCGGCGCGCGCACGCTCGACATGCTGCGCGAGCTCGGCGCCGAGCGCTGGGTGTCGCCCCAGGCGGTCGCCGACCTGAGCGCGGCCTATGTGTTCCTGCGCCGGATCGAGCACCGCCTGCAGATGGTCGCCGACGAGCAGACGCAGCGCCTGCCGCTCGACGCCGAGACGCTGACGCGCTTCGCGCGTTTCTGCGGCTACAAGGGCGTGGAGGCGTTCTCGGCCGAGACGACCCGCTATCTGCGCAGCGTCGAGAAGCATTACGCGCGGCTGTTCGAAGACGCGCCGACGCTAGGGAGCGACGCCGGCAGCCTGGTGTTCACCGGCGTCGACGCCGATCCCGAGACGCTGACCACGCTGAAGCGCCTCGGCTTCCAGCGCCCGGAGGAGGCGGTCGAGACCATTCGCGGCTGGCACTTCGGGCGGCGCCCGGCGATGCGGGGCGCGCGCGCGCGAGAGGCGCTGACCGAGCTGACGCCGGCGTTGCTCGCCGCCTTCTCCGGCTCGGGCGACCCCGACGCGGCGCTGGTCGCCTTCGACGGCGCGCTGGCGCGCATGCCGGGCGCGGTCGAGCTCTTCTCCATCCTGCGCTCCAACGCGCCGATGCGCGAGCTGTTCGGCGATCTGCTCGGCAGCGCGCCGCGCCTGGCGCAGGTGGTCGCGCTGCGCCCGCACGTGCTCGACGCGGCGATCGATCCCGGACGGGTCGGCGCGATCGACGCGAGCCTCGACGAAGCGCGAGTCGCCCAGCGCATCGGCGCGAGCCTCGACGCCGCCGCCGGCTTCGAGAACATGCTCGACCGCGCCCGCGACCTCGCGGCGGAGGAGAAGTTCCTCGTCGGCTTGCGGCTGCTCTCGGGCGCGCTCGACCCCGACGGCGCCGGCCGCGCCTATAGCGCGCTCGCCCAGGGGTTCATCGCCGCGCTGCTCGACCGAGTCGGCGAGGCCTTCGCGGCCGACCATGGCCGGGTGCGCGGCGGCCGGGTCGCCGTCCTCGGCATGGGCAAGCTCGGCTCGCGCGAGATGACCGCCGCCTCCGACCTCGACCTGATCTTCATCTACGATTTCGCCGACGACGCCGGCGATTCCGACGGCCCGCGCCCGCTCGCCCCCGGCCTCTACTACGCGCGCCTGACCCAGCGCCTGATCGCGGCGCTGACCGCGCCGACCAAAGCGGGAACGCTCTACGACGTCGACCTGCGTCTGCGCCCCTCCGGGCGCAAGGGACCGTTGGCGACCCAGTTCGCCGCCTTCAAGCTCTACCAATCCTCCGAGGCCGAGACCTGGGAGCACATGGCGCTGACGCGCGCGCGCGTTTTGGCGGGGGACGCGAGCCTCAAACAAGAGATCGCCGCCGCCATCGCCGCCGTCCTCACCGCGCCGCGCGACGCCGCGGCGACAGCGCGCGACGCGCGCGCGATGCGCAAGCTGATCGCCAGCGAGAAGGGTGACCAGGACCCCTGGGACCTCAAGCTAGTCTCGGGCGGCCTGATCGACGTGGAGTTCGTCGCCCAGTGCCTCACGCTCGTCCACGCGCGCGCGCATCCCGCGCTCATCGGCCTGTCGACGCGGGCGACGATCGCCGAAGCCGGCGCGCTCGGCCTCATCGGCGCCGACGACGCGGCGGCGCTCGTCGACGCGCACCGCCTCTTCACCGACGCCACCCAGCTGATGCGGCTCGTCGTCGCCGACCGCTTCGATCCCGCCAAGGCGGCGAGGGGCGTCAAGCGCCGCATCGCCGCCGCCGCGGCGCTGCCCGACTTCGATGCGCTGCAAGGCGCGATCGGCGAAGCGCGCGAGGGAGTGCGCCGCGCTTACGCGCGCGTGCTCGGCGGGCACGCGGGCTGAGCCGTCATCGCGAGGAGCGAAGCGATGAAGCGATCCAGGGTCGAAAGGGTTTAAGCCTTACGAACCCTGGATCGCTTCGCTCGCAATGATGGAGACGATGACTGCAATCGGACGCGGCCCGCTCTATCCCTTCACCGCCCCGAACGACAGGCCGCGGGCGAGGTAGCGCTGGACGAAGAAGTAAAAGATCACCGGCGGAATGATGCCGATCAGGGTGTTGACCGCGGCGGTGTTGAAGTCGACGCCGCGCGTCGAGCGCGAGGCGAGGATGAGCGCGGAGAAGGGGGTCGCCGCCTGCGAGGTCAACGCGGAGGCGAACAAGGTCTCGTTCCAGGTGAAGGCGAACACCAGCACCGAAGAGACGACCAGGCCGTCGAGCGACAACGGCAGCGCGATCATCCAGAAGATCTGCCAGGGCGTCGCCCCCTCGACTTTCGCCGCGTCCTCGATCTCGGTGCTGACGTCGCGGAAAATGTCGCGCATGATCACGACGACGAAGGCGAGGTTGAAGGTCGAGTTGCAGAGGATCAGGCCCTGCCAGGTGTCGATCAGGCGCAGGTAGACGAGCATCAGATAGAAGGGAACCAGCACCACCGCCGGCGGCAACACGCGCTGCGACAGGAACCACAGCGCAATGTCGTTCGAAGAGATGCGAAACTCATAGCGCGCCAGGCTGTAGGCCGCGGGCACCCCGAGGACCAGCGAGAACGCCGTCGTGCCGATGCTGACGACGCAGCTGCTGACGAACCCGTTCTCGGTCTGAGGGTCGGCGAGCACGTCGCGCCAGGCGTCCAGGCTCGGTTGGAATTGCAGGAACGGAATGAAGGCGTTGAGCTGGAAGGTCTCGGCGAGCGTCTTGATCGAATTGACGGCCGACCAGAGGAACGGCACAAGGGTGAACACTCCCGCGGCGACCAGCAGCACGTAGACGAGGAGGCGGGACCACAAGCTCGCCCGGATCCACAAGATGTTGCCCATGCGCGCTTCCCTTCGCTCTCTAGACCAACACCTTGCGCATTTGCCTGAAGAACACCGCGATCACGACCGAGACCAGGATCAAGAAGACGACGGCCATCGCCGAGCCGTCGCCAAAATCGAAGAACTGGATGGTCGTCAGATAGTCCATGGCGCTGAAGGGCTGGGTGCTCGTGCCCGGGCCGCCGGTGGTCAGCGCGAAGGGGATCGCGAACACCTTCAGGCATTCGACGACGCGCAGAAGAATGGCGATCGAGGTCACCGGCCACGCCAGCGGCAGCGCCAGGCGCCACATCACCTGCCAATGGCTCTTGGCGTCGAGGATCGCCGCGTCATAGAGATCGCTCGGAATGCCCGCCAGCCCGGCGAGCACGATGATGAAGATGAATGAGGTCCAGCGCCAGACGTCGAGGAGGATCGCGCCGGCGATGCCACCGTACGCCGTCGACATCCACGGAATATGGACGCCCAACGCTTCCAGCGGCACTTCGATCAGCCCGCCCTGGACGCTGAAGAACGTCACGCCGAGATAGCCGATCGCCACTTCGAGGGTGAACAGCGGCGAGCCGATGAGGACGCCGAACGCGCGGGAGCCGGGCGCGCCGAGATTGACCAGCCACGCGGCGATAAAACCAAACGCGAGCTCGATCGGCACCGCCACGACGACATAGATGAGCGTGACCCATATGCTGTGCCAAAACTGATCGGACGTCAGCACGTTGACGTAATTGGCGAAACCGACGTAGCCAGTGATGCCCTGGCCCAGCACGTAGTTGGCCAAGCTGTAGCGGACGACCGCGATCAGCGGCGCGAAGGTGAACGCGACGACCCAAATCACCGCGGGCAGCAACAGCGCGTACTTGAACGCGCCGCCGCTTTCCAAGCGTCGAGCCCCTGCCGCCACGCTCATCCCCCCTTGCAGTCAAGCTGGAAGGTCCGCGGCGGCGAGCCGCCGCGGACCCATGATCTCGCGCTTAGGCGAAGGACGCGTTGTAGAGCGCCTTCTGCTTGTCGCGGCCATAGCGGTCGGTGATCTTCTCCCACGCCGCCGCGGTGGCGTCGAGCGCGGCCTTCGGCTGCATCTGGCCGCCGAGCACGGCCGAGACGTTGACGTCGAGCTCGTGCCAGTACTCCGCCGTTCCCGGAATGCGCAGGTATTCCTGCTGCACCGGCGCCGCCAAAGACTGGTAATAGCCGTTGAGGTAGCTGAGCGCGTCGCTTTCGTCCCAACCCAGCGCCACCCATTCGGCGACGTTCCCGTTGCCGTTGGGAGGGAAGTATTCGAACTTCATGCCGGGCTGCACGCCGGTCCAGCCGGTCGCCACGTTCCACAGCGCGTTCTTCTTGTTGGCCATGAACGACAGGAAGTCGTAGACCATCTCCTGCTTCTTGGAGAAGCGCGAGATGACGAGGTGCCAAGTGCCGCCGTTGGTGTTGCCGACCATGTTGAGGTCGTACTTCTTCCACTGGCCGGTGATCGGATTGAACGCCTCGGTGGTCCCGGGCGTCGGCGCTGCAGCGATCTTGCCCCGCACCTTCGAGACCTTCGGATCCTGCGCCAGCGTCGGCAGGTCGCCCCAGGTCGGCTCGGTCGCCGAATGGCCGGCGAGGAACAGGTTCCAGCCCTGGCCGAGCGTCCAGGCGATCTGCTCCTTCGGCCCGTTGGCGAGGAACTTGACGTAGTCCTCCAGCGCCCGCAGGTGGCCCTCCGAGTTGATCAGCGGCTTCATCGTGTCCGGATTGAAGAAGTAGTACTTGTTGTCCGGGGAGATGACGAAGGCCGCCGACAGGGTCAGGAAATGGAAGAAGCCCTGCTCGTTGACCTTGGCGTGCAGCGAGAGGCCCCAGTCGGTCTCGCCGTCGCCGTTCCAGTCCCAACCGGTGAAGAAATCGGCCACGTCGTGATATTCCTTCATCGTCTTCGGCGGAGTCGGCAGGTCATAGTTGAACTTCGCCTTGAACTTGTCCTTGATGTCCTGCCTGGCGAAGATGTCCTTGCGGTAGTACAGCGCCTGGCTGTCGCCGTCCAACAAGCCGCCGTAGAGCTTGCCATTCCAGTGGAAGAGCTTGCCCGAAGAGGGAATCCACTGGCTGGGATCCCAATAGCCGTGCTTGGGATCGGGGACCCACGCGTCGATCGGAACGATGTAGGGCTGCTCCGGCACGAAGAAGTCGCCGTAGAACCAGCAGCCGGGCATATAGGCGTCATACTTACCGAGGCCGCTCGCAAGATCGGAGAAGATCTGCTGGTGCAGGGTTTCGATCGGAATTTCGGCGATGTTGACCTTGCAGCCGGTCTCCTCCTCCCAGTGCGGCGCATGGTATTTCACGCAATCGCCGACCGTCAGCTTGCACACCATCACGTCAATGGTCTGGCCCTTGTAGGGCTTGGTCTTCAGGAAAGCGACGCGCTCGGGCGTGATCGGCGACTCGTAGGGCGCGATCGGATCGCTGTCGATCAAGTTCGCCGCCCGCGCCGGCCGGGTGAGCCAGCCGAGCGCGGTCGTCGACAGGCCGGCCTGCGCGCCGAGAATAAGGAGCTGCCGTCGGTCGATCTTGCCGCGAAGATAATTGCGCAGCAGTCCGTCGAGTTTGCCGGCGTCATACTGACTTGTCATGGTTGCTTCCTCCGCATTGCTACGCGCCGGGAGCGATCGCATCCACCCGCGCCGCGCCTGGCGACGCTCGTTTCGTCGACGACAACGTTGTCAATCACTTGGGTCGCCGCACGCCCTCTTTATCGATCGGCGCGCGGCGAAGCAGGATTGCTGAGGACTTCGAGGCGTTCACCCCTTTGTCGTTGAACGATCGAACGCGGGAATGCTAACTCTGTTCACGCCCGATGGTCAATTGCTCTCCCGAACGCGGCCGCGTCCGCGCCGCGGCGTCGGCGCGGCGAAGCGGCGCGGAGGTTTCGATCGCGTGTGGACAGCGCGCCCGCGCGGGTGCAAAAGTCGCCCGACCGCAAGCAAGCGGCGAGGCGTCGGCGCGCGCACGTCGCCGATGAGGAGGGACGCGAATGGCCAAGGTCGAGCTGCGTCGCCTTTGGAAGCGTTACGGCGAGGTGGTCGCCGTCGAGGATTTCTCGCTGGTCACCGGGGACGGCGAATTCATCGTCTTGGTCGGGCCGTCGGGATGCGGCAAGACGACCACCATGCGGGTGATCGCCGGCCTCGAGGTCGCCTCCGAGGGACGCGTGCTGTTCGACGACCAGGACGTGACCGACGAGCTGCCGCACAAGCGCGACGTGGCGATGGTGTTCCAGAACTACGCGCTGTTCCCGCACCTGAACGTGTTCTCCAACATGGCGTTCGGCATGCGGCTGCGAAAGCTGCCAAGGGCGGAGATCGAGGAGCGGATCCGCAAGACGGCGCAGGTGCTCGGCATCGAGGAAATCTTGCATCGGCGCCCGCGCGAGCTGTCGGGCGGCCAGCGGCAGCGCGTGGCGCTCGGGCGGGCGATCGTGCGCGAGCCGCGCGTGTTCCTGATGGACGAGCCGCTCTCCAACCTCGACGCCGCGCTGCGCATGGAGATGCGCGCCGAGATCATCAAGCTGCAGGAGCGGCTGGCGGTGACGACGTTCTACGTCACCCACGACCAAGTCGAGGCGCTGAGCATGGGCGACCGCATCGTGGTGATGCGCGCCGGCCGCGTCCAGCAGATCGGCAGCCCGACCGAGCTCTACGAGCAGCCGCAGAACGCCTATGTGGCGAGCTTCATCGGCAGCCCGCCGATGAACTTTTTCAACGGCCGGGTCAAGGACGGCGGCGTCGTCCTGCCCGACGAGAAGACGACGCTGGCGTTCGCGAGCGACGCCCGCGCCGCGCTCGCGCGCGCCGACGGCGGCGAGATCACGGTCGGCGTGCGGCCGGAGCACATCGTCTTCTCCGACCGGCCCGCCGAGGGCGGTCTGCTCGGCATCGCCGGCGCGGTCGACACGGTCGAGCCGCTCGGCCACACCACGCTGGTGCGGGCGAAGATGGCGTCCGGCAAGCGGCTGAGCGCGCTGGTGGCGGGCAAGGCGCCGCTGCAGGAGGGCGAAGCGATCTACGCGACCTTCCCGCCCGATCGGGTCTACCTGTTCGACCGCAAGAGCGAGCAGGCGCTGCTCGGCATCACCGAATAGGCGCGGCGGGGCGGCGGACGACGACGGAGGGGAGAAGGAGGAACGCCACGCTGCGCTCGCAGATCAACGCCGCCGGCCCCGCCGCCGGCGATTTCGAGCGCGGGAGCGGGAGAGGCGACGCCGCGACGGGCCGTTGTCGCGTTCGACGCCGGCGGGACGGTCAGCGAGAAACTGGCCGGTCGCTTCACCAAGTCGCCGGACGCGCCTCGCCCGATCCCCTGGCGATGATCCGCGTGGGCAAGACGATGCGCTGGGGCGGCTGGCGGTCGCCATCGAGGCGGCGAAAGAGCAGCTCCGCGGCGCGCTGGCCCACCGCGCGCGCGTCCTGCTCGATCACTGTGATCGCCGGCTGGAAGAGGTCGGCGAACTCGAAGTCGTCGAACCCGATTATCGCGGGTCGTGCCCGCGGATTGACCGCCAACGCGCGGAGCACGAGCGCCGTGACCCGGTTGTTCCCGGTGATGAGCGCGGTGGTGGGCGGGTCGACGGATCGGAAGCGATCGAGCGCCGCGCGCACGGAAGCGGCGTCGTGCGGCCCCATCGCCACCAGGCGCTCGTCCTCCGGCCCCCCTAGCGCGCGCATCCCCTCCGCGTAGCCGCGCAGCCGCTCGCGCGCCGTGTAGCACGCGGACGTGTCGTGGCCCAGAAAGGCGATGCGCCGGTGGCCCTGCGCCCCGAGGTGAATCATGGCGTCCCGCACCCCGCCCTTGTTGTCGACGAGCACCGCGTCGGCGCCGAGCTCCTCGACCGGCCGATCCATGAACACTATCGGCATGCCGCGGCCCAGCTCGGGGGCAAGGTAGCCGTGGTCGCCGACAGCTGGGACCACCAGCAGGCCGTCCAGCTCGCGCGCGCAGAAGGCGAGTTCGAGCTCCCGCTCGCGGACCACGTCCGCTTCGGACGAGCCTACAATCACCAGATACTGATGGCCGAGAGCCACCCGTTCCACGGCGTAGATAAGCGCGGAGTAGAACGGGTTCGAGACGTCCTCGATGACCAGGCCCAGGCTGGACGGGCTGTGCCCCCGCCTCAGTCTCGAGGCGGCGTCGTTGCGCCGGTACCCCAGCGCGTCGATGGCGGCCTGGACGCGGGCGGTGGTCCGTCCCTTCACGCCGGGCTCGGCGTTCACTACGCGCGATACGGTCTTAAGGCTCACGCCGGCGCGGCGCGCCACGTCGACCATGGTCGGGCGGGGGTCCGGCTTCGCGCGAGCATGCGGCGCCTCGGGAGGCGAATGCCGCCAAGTCGCTTGCTCGTCACGCATGCCGCGCCTCCCCGCCAGTTCTCGACCCCAACAATGCTCTCAACGCCATCAAATTGTCACCTGCTGCGGACGGTCGCGCCCCGCGCCGGCGCAACCCCCGGCCGATCGCGGACCTTCCGCGACCGCGACGGCGGGGGCCTTGCGCATTGGCGTGGGGCTTCGCCGTCATTGACCTTCCCAGTGAGAGATGCCATATTTTTGGCGTTTTGGACAACGTTGTCGTTTCTCACTTTTGGACAACGTTGTCATTTCGGAACAGGCGCGGCGCAACGGGCGCCGAGCAGCCAGAACACAGTCTGAAGACGCCACCGAAACCGTTTCTCCCCATCAACCGCTGACGTAGAAGGAGGAATCCATGCTGACCAAGCTGAAGCTTACGGCGGTCCTCGCGACCGTGCTCGCATTGGCGGCCCTGCCTACGCTGTCGAGCGCCGCCGACCACCTGACAGCGCCGGCGCCGCTGAAGGCCCCGCTCGCGGCCAAGGACATCGTGGTCGCCGGCATTGTCTTCCAAGACGATCAGTTCATGAAGACAATGGTCCGCGGCTTCCAAGACGGCGCCAAGAAGGCCGGCGTGCCGGCCGAGAATGTGCTGATCTCGAACTCCAACAACGACCAGGTCAAGGAGACCGAGCTCATCAACACCATGGTCTCCCGCGGCGTGAACGGCATCGCCATCACCCCGCTGAGCCCGACCGTCTCGATGGAGGCCCTAAAGCAGGCCAACGACAAAGGCGTAGCCGTCGCCATCACCAACTCGGGCGGCTTCACCGACGTCGGCTTCGTCGTCGCCGGCTACATGAGCGAGAACAGGGCCAACGGCGCCGCCATGGGCCAGGCCGCGGCCCAGTACGTCAAGGCGCACAACATGGCCGTCCCGATCAAGCTGGGCATCATAAACTACGACGCCCAGAAGCCGGAAGAGTCCTCGCTCCGCTGGAAGGGGTTCGAAGAGGCCCTGAAGAAGGCGGGCGTCGATTTCGTCCAGGTCGCGGCGCAGAGCGCCATCGTGCAGGACGCCGCGCTCACCGCGGCCACCGATATGCTCACCGCTCATCCCGAAATCGAGCTCATGTTCGCCTCCAACGAGGGCGGCACGATCGGCGCGGTCCAGGCGGTCAAGCAGTCCGGCAAGAAGATCCCCGTGTTCGGTTACGACGGCTCCGACCAGATCACCAGCATGATCATCAACGACGATCTCCAGGCCGCCGTGGCTCAGGACCCCTACGCGCAAGGCACCATGGCCATGACCGACCTGATCGGCTGGCTCCAGGGAAAGCCCGGTCCCAGCGTCGGCAAGCTGACGGTGGCCCCTGGGGTTGTGCTCTCCGGGACCGACAAGGCGGCCGTCAACCAATGGCGGGTCGACAACGGCCTGAAGCCGCTGCCGATCAAGTAATCTCCCTGTCGTAGCCTAAACTCCGGTGAGACGGGGGCACTTCGCAAGAAGCGTCCCCGTTTCCTTTCCGGGCCCCGTTGTGCGATTCTGAACCGGCGCGCGGCCCGACGGCGGCGACCGAGGCGTCCGACGCTGAAGGTGGCAAGGTGAGCAATTCACGAATCCGTGCGGAGCACGTCAGCAAGCACTATCCCGGCATCCGCGCGCTCGACGACGTCTCGGTCGCCTTCGAGAGCGGACGGGTGAACGCGCTGGTCGGCAAGAACGGGTCGGGCAAGTCCACCCTCCTCAAGATCTTCTCCGGGGCCATCAGGCCGACCAGCGGCGGGATCTACCTCGACGACGCTGAGCTGCATTTCGCCTCGACCGGCGACGCCTACCAACAGGGGATCGCCACCGTCTACCAGGAGATGAGCCTCATCCCCTGGCTGTCGGTGGCGGAGAACATCTTCATCGGCCGGCTGCCCAAGTGGCGCGGCATGATCGACTGGGACCGCGCCTACCGGATGGCGGCCGACCTGCTGCAGAGCATCAAGGTCGACATCGACCCGCGCCAACAGCTCTCCCGCCTGAGCGTGTGGCAGATGCAGGTCGTCGAGATCACCAAGGCCCTCAGCTTCCGCCCCAGGGTGATCTTGCTGGACGAACCGACCTCGGCCCTGGCCAAGAGCGAGGTGCATAGCCTGTTCCAGGCCGTCCGCGCCCTGCGGGACCAGGGCGTCATCGTCATCTACATCACGCACAAGCTGCAGGAGCTGCCCCAGATCGCCGACAGCGTCACCGTCCTGCGGGACGGGAAGATCGAAGGCGCGGCGGAGATGAAGGACGTCACCCACAAGGACATCATCCACATGATGTTCGGCGAGGTTCAGCTGCACGAGCGCCCCCGCGACATCGATGTGACCGATACGCCCGTACTGCAGGTGAAGGGGCTGACCCGCAAGAGCTGGTACCAGGACGTCACCTTCACCCTCAAGAAAGGAGAGGTGCTGGGCGTCGCCGGGATGCTGGGCGCCGGGCGCACCGAGCTGCTGCGCGGGATCTTCGGCGCCGACCCGGTCGACGCCGGCGAGGTGACCGTCGGCGGGAGGAGCTACTCCGGTTCGAACCCGATCGAGATGAAGCGGGCCGGCGTCGGGTTGACGCCCGAGGACCGCAAGCTTCAAGGACTGATCCTCATCCACTCCATCAGAGACAACCTCTGTTACGCCAGCATGGACAAGACCTCCCGCGGCATAGTCGAGATCCAGAAGCGGCGCGAGGCGCTGGCGAACAAACAGGCGCGCGAGCTTGACATCAAGATTGCGAGGATGGACGCCCTCGCCGGCGAGCTATCCGGCGGCAACCAGCAAAAGGTGGTGGTCGGCAACTGGCTGAACACCAGCCCGAGCATCATGCTGTACGACGAGCCCACGCGCGGCGTCGACGTCAGCGCCAAGCAGCAGATCTTCGAGATCATGTGGGCGCAGGCGCGAAAGGGCATTTCGATTATCTTCGTGTCCACCGAGCTGGAGGAGCTCTTGGAGGTGTGTCACCGCATCCTCATCATGCGGCACGGGAGGATTGTCGGCGAGGTGATTCCGGGCACGATCAACATCAACGAACTCTACGAACTCTGCATGAGGTCGGATTAATCAACGCCGCCAAGCGACGCGCACTGGAGACGCCATGATGTTCGCTGGAAGCGCATGGAAGCCCGACAGCAAGACGGTGAGGGTGTTCCTGATCGACCACGCCATCGAGGTGGTGCTGGTGGTCCTGGCGGTGGGGATGGCCGTCGGGGTCCCCCACTTCATGACCTGGGACAACTGGATGAACATCTTGAGGGCCAACTCCTTGAAGGGGATCATCGCCTTCGGAATGACCGTGGCCATCATCGCCGGCTTGATCGATCTCTCGATCGGCTCGACCGTCGCCCTCTCCGGCGTGATCGTGGCGCGCATGTGCCGTGACCTCCCGGCCGCCGGCATGGACGTGAACAGCGCCTGCCTCCTCGGGATCGTCGTGGCCCTGGGGGTCGGCGTGGCCATCGGCTGGATCCACGGCGTCTCTTCGCACAAGTTCGCCATGCCGCCCTTCATCGTGACCTTGGTCACGCTGAACGCGCTCTACGGCGTGGCTGGCATGGTCAGCGGCGGGTTCCCCATCTCCAACCAGTTTCCCGACTGGTTCAACGTGCTGGGCGGCGGCCGGATCCCGGTTCCGGGCTTCCTCGCCGCCATGTCCGGCAGGGCCTCGCTGGAAGGCGTCCCGGTGCCGGCGGTGGTGCTGCTGATCTCGTTCGCCGTGGTGGCTTTCTTGATGCGCTACACCACCATCGGACGATCCGCCTACGCCACCGGCGGCAACGCCGAGGCGGCCCGGCTGAGCGGCATCAACGTCGGCGCCACCAAGGTGGTGAGCTTCATCATCGTCCAAGTGCTGGCCGTCATCTCCGGCTTCATGACGGCCGGTCAGCTGCTCGCGGGTTCCTTCAGCTTCGGACGGGGCTGGGAGCTGGACGTGATCGCCGCCGTGATCATCGGCGGAACGAGCTTCACTGGCGGCGTCGGCACCGTCTGGGGGACGCTCCTGGGCGTGATCTTCATGGGCATGCTCGCCAACGGGATGACGCTGCTCAACTTCGACGTTTACCTCCAATTCGTGGTGCGCGGCGTGGTGATGTTCGTAGCCGTGCTGATCAGCTCGTACCGGGAGCAGTTGAAGCTCTGATTCGGCCACAGACCGCGCTCGGGCGACATGATCTTAATAGAAGGAGGATCGCGATGCGGCGTTCACAGATCAACGCGGCGATCGAACGCGCGAAGGAGGTCTTGCGCGCGAACGGCTTCCACCTGCCGCCGTTCGCCTTCTGGACGCCGGAGGAGTGGCGGCGGAAAGGCGCGGAATGCGACGAGATCCGCGCCTGCAAGCTCGGCTGGGACGTCACCGACTTCGCCTCCGACGACTTCGAGCGGGTCGGCCTGACGGCGTTCACCATCCGCAACGGCAGCCTTACGGTCGAACGCTATCGGCGCACCGCCTACTGCGAGAAGGCGATGATCGTCGGCGAGAACCAGCGCACGCCGATGCACTGCCATGCGGTGAAGCAGGAGGACATCATCTGCCGCGGCGGCGGCAATCTCGTCTGCCAGGTCTACAACCGCCGCCCCGACGGGCGCCTCGATGAAGACGGCGAGGTCAGCGTGTCGCTCGACGGGGTCGCGCGCCGCGTTCCCGCCGGGCACAGCTTCGTCGTCCGCCCGGGCGAATCGATCCGGCTGACGCCGTTCCTCTATCACGAGTTCTACGCCGAGCCCGGCTCGGGCGTCGCGGTGATCGGCGAAGTCTCGTCGGTCAACGACGACGCTTACGACAATCTCTTCCTCAACGCGCCGGCGCGCTTCCCGGCGATCGTCGAGGACGAGAAGCCGAGCCATCTGCTCTGCAACGAGTACTGACCCGCTCCGGCGTCCGCGAGCCGGACGCGGCGGCGGCGGAGCGTCGCCCGCCGCCGGCCGCGACGCGTCCCGAAACTCGGTCCGCCATGGGGAAATTTGGTCGGAGTGAGAGGATTTGAACCTCCGACCCCCTCGTCCCGAACGAGGTGCGCTACCAGGCTGCGCTACACTCCGACGCCGCGCTGAGACGGCTGAAGCGGCCTTATATTAGGCCGGCCGGCGACGCGCAAGGGCGGCCCCGCCCATTCCTTCCGCCTTTCGCCTTGCCGGCCCGCCCGCGCCGCCCCACATCGGCTCGATGCGGGCCGCGACGGTCCCGCGAGCGAAGGAGAAAGCGCATGAAAATCGGCGTCATCGGCTCGGGCGTGGTCGGGCGGACCCTCGCGGCCGGATTCCTGAAATACGGCCACGCGGTGACGATCGGCACGCGCGACCCGGACAAGTTGAAAGATTGGGCCGCCGAGCATAAGGGCGCGCGGGTCGCCGGCTTCGCCGAGGCCGCCGCCTTCGGCGAGGTCGTCGTCCTCGCCGTCGCCGGCGCGGCGGCGCTCGACGCGCTGAAGCTGATCGGCGCCGCCAACCTCGACGGCAAGACGGTCGTCGACGCCACCAACCCGATCGGCGACGCGCCGCCCGTCCACGGCGTGCTGTCGTTCTTCACCAGCCCCGGCGAATCCTTGATGGAGCGGCTGCAGAGGGCCTGCCCGAACGCGCGCTTCGTCAAGGCGCTCAACTCGGTCGGGGCGGCGTACATGGTCGATCCGGACTTCGGCGGCGTCCGTCCGACGATGTTCATCTGCGGCGACCATGAAGGCGCGAAGCGGATCGTCGCCAAGCTGCTCGACGATTTCGGCTGGGAGACGGCCGATATGGGCGCGATCGAGGCGGCGCGGGCGATCGAGCCGCTGTGCATGCTGTGGTGCATCCCCGGATTCGCCCACGGCGACTGGTCGCCGCGCGCCTTCAAGCTGTTGCGCTGAGCCGCGCCGCGCGGCGTAGGACGATCGGTCGCGCCGCGCCGGCGAGCGGCCGCGCTTGCGGCGCGCGCGCCAATCCGATAAGATAACTTGGAAAAAACATCTTACCGCAGGCGGGCGCCGCGATGGAGCGGGTGACGATCAGCGTGTCCGACGAGTTCGCCGCCGAGCTGGCGGAGTTCATGAAGTCGCATCGCTACGAAAACCGCTCCGAGGCGATCCGCGACCTCGCGCGCCGCGGCCTCGAAGAGGCGCGGCTCGATCACGGCGACGCCGGCGACTGCGTGGCGGCGCTCTCCTACGTCTTCAATCACCACACCCGCGAGCTGGCGAAGCGGCTGACCGACGCGCACCACGACCACCACGACCTGCAGGCGGCGACGACGCACGTGCATCTCGACCACGACAACTGCCTCGAGGTGGCGATCCTGCGCGGGCCGCTCGGCGCGGTGCGCGCGTTCGCCGAAGCGGTGATCGCGGAGCGCGGCGTCAGCCACGGCCGCGTCAACTTCATTCCGGTCGTTCTCGACCACGGCAGTCACGCGCACGGATCGGCCCGGCATGGCCATGACCACGCGCACCCCAAAGTTTGATGTTGCGACGAACGGGAGAAGCGAGGCGATGAGGTTCGACGGATTGCGCAGGTTCGGCGACGGCGGCGCCGGGTTGAAAGGGAGGATCGCCGGCGTCTATATCGCGCTCGCCGTCGCCAATATCGCCGCCTGGGCCTGGGCGATCGTCGCCTTTCACGATTATCCGGTGCTGCTGGGGACGGCGGCGCTCGCCTACAGCTTCGGCCTGCGCCACGCCTTCGACGCCGACCACATCGCCGCGATCGACAACGTCACTCGCAAGCTGATGCAGGACGGCCAGCGGCCGGTCGGCGTCGGCCTCAGTTTCTCCCTCGGCCACTCGACCATTGTCGTCGCGCTGTCGGTCGCCCTGGCGATCACCGCCACGGCGCTGCAAGACAATTTTGACGGGTTCAAGACCTTCGGCGCAGTGGCGGGGACGATCGTCTCGGCGCTGTTCCTGTTCGCCGTCGCCGCCGCCAACGTAATCGTGCTCGTCTCGATCTACCGCGCGTTCGTGACGGTCAAGAGCGGCGGCGCCTTCGTCGAGGAGGACCTCGACCTCGTGCTCGCCAATCGCGGCCTGCTCGGTCGGCTGTTCCGCCGCTTCTTCCGCGCCGTCGACGCGAGCTGGAAGATGTATCCGATCGGCGTGCTGTTCGGCCTCGGCTTCGACACCGCCACCGAGGTCGGTCTGCTCGGCATTTCGGCGACCCAGGCGGCGCAGGGGCTGTCGATCTGGTCGATCCTGGTGTTTCCGGCGCTGTTCACCGCCGGCATGACGCTCATCGACGCCACCGACAGCGTGCTGATGCTCGGCGCCTACGGCTGGGCCTTCGTCAAGCCGATCCGCAAGCTCTATTACAACCTGACGATCACCGCGACCTCGGTCGTCGTCGCGGTGGTGATCGGCGGACTGGAGACGCTCAACCTCATTGGCGATCAGCTCGGCCTCACCGACGGCGGCGGATTCTGGGGCGCGGTCGGCGCGCTCAACGACAATTTCGGCGAGATCGGCTACTTGATCATCGGCAT
>Ga0326728_10009153_pt1 | contig 24013 bp, 16 predicted proteins | sample MB3enrmetagenome_FD_207602 | JGI IMG/M metagenome (GOLD analysis project Ga0326728, IMG submission 207602) | Lab enriched peat soil microbial communities from McLean, Ithaca, NY, United States - MB31MN | ecosystem: Environmental > Terrestrial > Soil > Wetlands > Peat | place: USA: New York... | reverse complement strand
AACCTCACGCCGATTCAGCTCCAGGCCAAAAGCGAGACGGGAGGCTGGTATCTATGCGGCCTCTCGCCCTATCGGTCTCAGGACGACCGGATCGATGGGATCGTCATCAATCTCGCCGATATTTCAGACCTGAAGGCGGGCGAGGAGAAGCTTCGTATCGCGCACGCGTATACCAATGCCCTCATCGGCAGCATTCATGAGCCGCTGGTCGTTCTCGACCGCGAGCTACGCGTCGAATCAGCGAGCGAATCGTTCTATAGCTTGTTTGGTGGCAGCCCGGAGGGCAGTTTCGGACGTTTACTCCTCAACATCGATGCCTATCACCTCGATACCCCGACGTTGCGCGCATTCCTCGATCGCAAGAACAGCGTAAACGACGGCGACAAGAGTTGCGAGATCATGATTGATCTGCCGTTGCTCGGGCAGCGAGCGCTGGTGGTAACAGCTGAGACTATCCGGGGTGCGAGCACGGCCGACGAGCGAACTCTGGTTTCATTCAGTGACGTGACCGATCTGAAGCACGCGGCGCGAGATCTCGCCACCAAACAGACAGCAGAGCTAGCCAACCTTGCGAAGTCACGCTTCCTCGCCGCCGCCAGCCACGACCTGCGCCAACCATTGCAAACCTTGAGTCTGTTGCAGGGAGCGCTCAGACAGGTGATCAAGGATGAGGAGTCGCTGGCGGTCCTCGCCAGGGCCGAACGCACACTCGAGGCGATGTCCACCACGCTGAATGCCCTGCTGGACATCAACCAGCTTGAGGCGGGAGCGATTCGTCCCCAACTAGTCGATGTTCCGATCAGCGAGATCCTCGGCGTGTTCAAGAGCGAATTCGCGGAATCGGCGAGACGCAAAGGTTTGCGCTGGCGGGTGGTTTCATGCGGGCTCACCGTGCGCAGCGATCGCCATCTGCTCGAGGAAATGATTCGCAATCTGCTGTCGAACGCGATCCGCTATACGGATGCAGGCACCATTCTGCTGGGTTGTCGGCGCCACGGCGACAAGGTGCGCATTGAAGTCTGGGACACCGGCGTCGGCATCGCCAAGGATCAGATTCCTTACATATTCCAAGAATACTATCGAGCCACGGATCAGCCCGGAGAGGGCAGTCTCGGCCTCGGCCTGGCGATTGTTCAGCATCTGGGAGAGGTGTTAAGCCATCCGGTCAGCGTGCGGTCTCTGCTCGGCAAGGGATCGGCCTTCTTCATCGAAGTTCCCGTGGTTCCCGCGACGCCGGGCCAGACGCTCCGATCGATCGAGCCGGGCGACGGCGCTGCCAATCGTAGACTCGGAACCATTCTCGTGATCGAGGACGAAGAGCCGGTGCGCGACTCACTCGAGTTGCTGCTCAAGAAGGATGGTCATCGTGTGACAGCGGTTGCAAACGGGAAAGCGGCTCTGGCGCTGGTCGCAAACCACGCCCTGCGGCCCGATCTGGTGATCTCTGATTACCATCTGTCGGGGGCCATGAATGGTGTGCGGACCGCGGCCAGGTTGCGTGAGGGGCTCGGCTTGCAACTTCCAGTCATTATTCTGACCGGCGATGTCCGAGCGGCCGTGTTGCGGGATATTGCGGCACACGGCTATGTCCGTCGCAAGAAGCCGCTGAAGGCGGAAGAGCTGCTGCGGGACGTACAGCAGCTGCTTCGGGCGCTCCCGCCGCCACCGAAGGCAGCGGGTGCTGCCTCACCCGCCGAGCTGCCGATCGCCGCCTCGGCTGCGACGATCTACGTGATCGACGATGATCGAAGTACACGGGAGGCCATGCAGATCCTGCTGGCGAAGGCGGGTTATTCGGTCAGGACTTTTGCGAGCGCCGCGACGTTCCTCAGCTCTTATCGGCCTGACCAGAGGGGCTGCCTCCTCACCGATGTCCGCATGCCCGGGACGAACGGATTCGAGCTGCTCGCCCAGCTTGCAGCCGCCGGCCACAGCTTGCCAACAATCGTCATCACCGGGCATGGAGACATCGCGATGGCGGTGCAGGCGATGAGGGCAGGGGCGGTGGATTTCATTGAGAAGCCGACCGATCCGAGCACACTGCTCGCCTGCGTCAATCGGGCGCTGCGGCAGGCCGCAAGTCCTGCGGAGCGCGCTTCGTGGCGCCAAGCGGCGGCAATGCGCGTCGCCGGCCTGACCAAGCGCGAACGCGAGGTGATGGATCTGGTCGTCGCCGGCTTTGCGAACAAGGATATCTCAGCCCGCCTTGCGATTAACCAGCGAACCGTTGAGACGCATCGCGCCGCCGTCATGAAAAAGCTGGGCGCGTCGTCGCTTTCCGAGATGGTTCGGCTTGAGATGGCGGCCCGAGCAGGGAAAGGTCTGTCGTCCTGAAGGCAAGAAACGCGCCGATGCCTCTCGAAGCCTTCGCACCTCAACGCAGCGATTGCAGCAATTAGGCCTGGGCGTGCAATGCAGTCACGCCACCGCAAGGCCGAATGTATGCACGCATTTGAACCGTGCTGCGCCAGAAAAGAGAAGTTTACTTGCAACGTCGGGAGGGTCCATGTATGCCGAATTGGGATTTTCGAGGCCCGTATCATATTGATTTACTTGGTGCCTAGTTTTCGGAAGGTTTTCGTAATTGCACTCAAAAACTCTCGAAAAATCAATGCTCCAAATTTGAAAAAACTTTTTAGGCGCTAAGGCGCAGTCATGCTGTATTTAATGCCAAAAATTAATGCCAAAAATCATCTCTGCGTCAGACAGGATTCGTGAGGTGATGGGCCTTCAAAGCCGGGACGTTGCTATTCCTGGAGGAAATTGCGATTGGCGAGGTCCCTGGATTGACGCAATGGGTGACCCGTCTCGGAATCTCACGAAACATGCCCCCGATTTGAATCTCTCGTCTAGATTTAATGCGAGGTTGTTCGTTGCGGAGGTGAGTGGACACCGACCAGGGTAGGCGCCGCGCAGGATCTCGCGGAGCTCGACATGGACTTGGCCGCGATCACGCAGGGCGGGGGATGGAAGTCGCCGAGGATGCCGTTGCAGTATGCTGAGAAGATCCATGCAGCGAGGTCGGGAATGGCGAGAGCGGCCGCTGCTACTGGCCGCGACGAACCGGTCTCGGAATAAAGGTCGGCCACTGTGGCAGGCTTACGCTCAAATCTTCCCGACTGGCCAATTTGTACCTAGCTCATACCATGGTCTAATCTGGTGATTCGCTTCGAGCGTGGCCTTCCATTCTAGCCGTCAAAAAGGGGTCGCACCATGTTCCCTCACGTCCGTACTTGGGGTATCTGCATTTCCAGCGCTTTGTTATTCGCTGCCGCCGCCTGCGCGGCGCCCAGCATGTCCACTGAAAACACTACGGCGCTGTTGCAGAGGGCGGTCGACGGCGACTGGCGCTCGGCAGAGAACAAGGACCGCGACCGCTATCGTCACCCGGTCGGTACGCTGCAGTTCTTTGGGATCGAACAGGACATGACGGTGATCGAGCTGGCGCCCGGCGGCGGCTGGTATACCGAAATCCTGGCTCCATTCCTGTCCGATAACGGGCACCTGATCGAGGCCGGATCGCCCAAGTTCGAGCAGAAGATCAAAGCCAATCCGGCAGTCTTCGGGCACATCGTCAGGGTCATCCCTTTTGCGCCACCGCTCAATGCGGCCCTGGGCGCACCGAATTCCGCCGACATGGTGCTCACGTTCCGCAGTGCCCACGATTGGCTCAACGACAGTCCGGCGACGCTGGACGCGGTGTTTAAAGCGGTGTTCGACGTGCTCAAACCCGGCGGCACATTCGGCGTCGTTGAACATCGAGCCAAGCCGTTTGCCGATGCCGTACAAAGTTCGAAACAACTGCACCGCATTCCCGAGGATTACATGATCACGTTGGGCCTGCGGACCGGCTTCCGGCTGCAGGGGGTGTCGGAAATAAACGCGAATCCACAGGATTCAGAAAGCGTTAACGTGCACCGCCTGCCACCGGATTTGGTTGGACCAAAGAGCGAGCACGCTAGGATGAAGGCGATTGGCGAGTCCGATCGGATGACGCTGCGGTTTGAGAAGCCTTGAGAGGCCTATTCTCGTTGATCCGCTGCTCAATCCCTGTGTGCTACACGGTCGCTTCCGCAGCATCGCTGTCAGGTTCTGGTGCCGACAACTCCCGCGACTGGGGACCTACTGAGTCTACTTATAACCTACCGAACTGACGAGGGAGGATGAATCGGCGAATCGGGTAATGGCACGTTGGCGAAGCCGCGGCCACACGCTTACAGACAATCGCAATATCCGACCGATGCTGAGCGCCAAACCTCGGACAACACCTCGGTCACGGAACCACGTGGGAGTCACCAAGGTCTTTCCAATCGTAACGTGGCACCTGGATCCATTGGCCACTCTTTAACTCAGGGACCTTGTGAACTTTCGTTTGATCGACGGTCATTTTGCCGTCCTTGTCGCTGACCCAAAAGTCGATGTCGTAGATTTGGTCTTTGGTGCCGACTACCCGAAAGTCGGTGCAAGCAAAGTAATGCCCGTCGCTGTCCAGTTGCCTGATCGGTTGATGCGTATCCACGAACTCCAGTTTCAGCTCTTTGCCGGTCTTGTCATCCTTGAGAGTAAAGACTCCGCCGTTCTTTGCACTTTCCGCAAGAGCATGTTGCTCCACAGCCGACATCACCTCCCAACTCCGTTTGGTCGCCAGATGACCTGGATGTTCCGAAGCGGGAATCCACCACCAGGGAATCGGTTGGCGCGCCATGGTGGTCCATTTTCCCTCGACGCGGAGTGGCTCTTTGTATATTCGTATTTCTTGAATCTGCAATTGCCCTTCTGTTGGAGTAACCCAGAAATCAATGAGATAATTCCTTTGCGAATCGCGTTGATCATGAAATTTGACGTCGGGGAAGAATCCGTAGCCGTCGATGGTTCGGGTGAAATCAATATCGTCCAGGGCCAGTTGCAGATGTTCGCCGTTGAGCGGATCGTCAAAAGGAAAACTCCCGCTATTTGCTTTAGTCTTATCAGCGATGAACCGCCTTACCAAGACTTCGGCGTCGCTGTTGCTAAAATACTGCATGCTCTTTTCGGTCGTCTCCACACTGCTGGCCGCGATGAACTCCCGAGCACGTTGCAAATTTTCAGTGGGATTTTCCAGGAATGATTTCTTCGCGTCTTCGCCGCTGAAACAATAAACCTTGCCGTCTTTGTCTGTCCACTGGGTTGCGCACTTCGTCATCACATGTTTACCTTCGGCCAAGCTTTCAGTGCATTGCCCGCCGAACTGCACGTCGGACTTGGGTGCAGTCGTTTCATCCGCAGACGCCACCTCGATTCTTGCAAGCAGCATGAACACCAGCATGCCGATGGCCACCATCCAAATCCACCGACGGAACGCCAATTGCCATCCATGTAAAGCGCGAGGATTCATAGAAATTTCTCCTGATTATGTTGCGACGGAGGACCTGCATCTCAAAGCCCATGTTCCTGCGGCAATGGTCGAACGGTGACATCTAATTCATGCTCCGGGCGTCTGCAACCAACCGCTTCAAACCGCCCAAATCCACAATACCGGGCAGAAGCTGCCGACCGACGACAATGCCCGGTGTGCCTCGAAGATTGAGTGCGTGGGCCTCTTCGTCATTGCGCTCGATCAGCGCATCAATCTCGGCGGAACGCTTGGCGCGATCCTTGGTCAGTGTATCGAGGTTCACGCCGACGCGACTCAAGGCGGCATCCACCTGTGCGGTTGTCACCAGGCGCGGGCCATTGATCAGCGCGTCGTGAGCAACGCGGTACTTGTGCTGCCATTGAGCGGCGAGCGCCGCTTTCGCAGCGTAGACTGACATATCGCCGAGGATTGGCCAGTCCTTGTAAACAATCCGTACATGATGATCTTCCGTAAGAAGCCCCTCAAGTACAGGAGCCATCTTCTTACAGTATGGGCAGTTGTAATCGAAGTACTCAACGATGGTGACGTCGGCATCGGCTGCGCCCACCGGCTCCGCCCCGGGAGCCGCCAGCATCGCCTTTTGGCCCTCAGCAGTAATGAGTTGAATGCCCTGGGCAAAAACAGGCAATGACAGGCACTGGAACACCATTGCGGCTAGCCACAGGAGTGGACTGATTCTATTAGTGAGTTTTCTATCCTTGTGTGGGTATTGGGTTGTCATAAGTAAACGTCATAGACTGAGCCACCGCAAATCGGCGCTTTGCGTCCGATACAAAGCGCATTATCGCACGCCCTACGATTTCTTAGCCGTGGCGTGATAACTAGACCGGCGCAGGCGCTGACTTATTACGGCCAGCGGCGCGCAAGACTCGCACGTTTGAGCCCATGCTCGCGCAACCGCTTGTGCAGAGCTTCCCTAGAAATTTCACCCATTGGCGCTTGCCGTCTTTCTGACGGAGGCTATTTCCGCGTGCGCAGTCTACAAAAAACGGGGATTCACTGGCTGCCCCGGAGACATGGACATTACTGCAGAGGTACAACAACCTGCGGGAAGGGCACTACGCCAGTTTCGCCTGATGACATCATCAAGGAAAACAGTGGCAGCCGGTGCCGGGCGACTGTATGGACGCACGAGCAGCCCGGCCAGACGGAGAACATCCCAGCGCAGCCTGAGCCAGCTGGCGGTGTCGACGCAAGAATTGGATTGGCTGCGTTCAATTCGTTTCGTCATGGGCGCTTTCCGGTCTTGGTTTTGCTGCGGGTCTTCTTGCGGAGTTCCGTGCTCTTGCGCTTCGGGCGGGCGGCGCGTTTCGGCTGCCGTCGCGACGGCGGCTGCGTCTGTGACCTTGCTCGTTTCGGCTTGTCGGGCGGTGGTGGTCGCGCCGAGAGCTGGTCTTCAAGGGCGGCGATGCGTCTGGTTTGGGACTCGCGGGTGGCTTGTTCCTTTTTCAGCAGCAGCGTGAGTTCTTGGAGCTGCGCTTCGAGGGTGGCTTGGGTGCGCTCGCGATCGCGCAGGCGCGATTCGAGTTCGCCTTCGCGTAAGGAGAGGACGTGCGAGCGGACCGCAAGATGTTGTTTGTCGAGCGCGAGTGCGCGCTCGGTGGAGTGCTGTTCTTGGGCGGCGCGGCGGCGGCCTTCGTCGAGCGCTTGCATCCAGAGCGCCTCGGCGACGTGGGCGACGGATTCGGGGAGGCGGTGCAGGGCGGCGGGGCCGGCATCCAAGCGGGCGGAGAGTTTCTTCCACCAGGCGTCGAGCATCGGGTTGATGGTATTGGGCGAGCCGGTGCCAAGTTTTTCGCGGACCCTTTCGATGGTGGGGCGTTGGCCGTCGTGAAGGAGCGCATCGGCCGCGCGTTCGACGTCGCTGGTGGTGACGCCGCGCGAGGGGCTGCCATAAGGTTTAAGGGGTCCGGCCACCTTCGCAGCATATCATTTGCTACATACGATGTATGGTGCGATAGATGGAGCTCTATTATAGATGATAATGACAGTTATCCGGACTTATGGTAGGATACAAATAATGGAATTGACCAAGCAGACGGCGGAATCGGGCGCCACGGCTTCCGGTGTGCTGACCCCCAAAAATCCGCCGACACCGGCCGAGAACGTCCGCGCCTGGTGGAAAAAGGCCCGGCGGGTGTACCCAGAGGCGACCTTGCGCGCCTGGCGCTTCGACTGGGCCGCGTTCCTCGGCTTCTGCAGGCCGCGCGGGTTGCTCCCGCTGCCGGCATCCCCGAAGACTGTCGCAGCGTTCATCGAATCTTGCGGCGAGGCCGGCAAAAAGCCCGCCACCGTCCGCCGGTACCTTGCGACCATCGCCTGCGCGCATCGGGCCGCCAAGATTTTAAATCCCAACGACGACGAGGACGTCAAGCTCGCTCTCAAGGGGCTCTACAATAGGAGCCCGAAGCGTCAACGGCAAGCGAAAGCCCTGGGGTGGCACGAAATAAAGCGTTTTTTGATAACCGCCGGCGACGGCATTCGTGCCGATCGTGAGCGCGCGCTGCTTTCGGTGGGATACGACACGATGGCGCGACGGAGTGAGCTCGTGGCGCTCGATGTGAAGGATTTGAGTTTCGTGGAGGATGGGTCGGGCCGGGTGCTCATTCGGCGGTCGAAGACGGATCAGGCCGGGGAGGGGAGTATTGCGTATTTGTCGCCGGATACGGTGGAGTACCTCAAGGCTTGGTTGACGAGGGCGGAGATAAATTCCGGGGCGGTGTTTAGGCGGCTGATCGGCCGCGGGAGAATTGGTCCTCGCCTCCAAGTCGATGCGATTGCGCAAACGTTCAAGCGCGTGGCGGAATACATCGGGATGACCGAGGAGGAAATGCGGCAGGTCAGTGGACATTCGATCCGGGTGGGGGCGACACAGGATATGCTAGCGCTCAACATTGACCTCGCGTCGGTGATGCAGGCTGGGCGGTGGAAGACAACCGTGATGCCAATGCGGTATGGCGAGGAGGTTCAGGCTGGGCGCGGCGGTATGTCGCGAATGGCGAAGGCCCAGGGCCGTAGTTAAGAAAACAATTAACTCCGGAACTCGCTCCCGGGAGAGTGCAATTACAATCGTCACCGTATATGCCTTGCAATGATCAACAGCGCGTCGACTTGCTACTCGGAATTGCCCGCTGTCCGATAATGTTGCAGCTCATTGATGTTCCGAATCCGGCGCACGCTTGCAGTGATGTTGTCGGAGCCCAAGTTGGGATACCAGGTTATCTCACTCATCAAGCGCCGGAACCGTGGAACGGGAACCTTCACGCCGCAAAAATCCTTTTTATAAGTTCCAATCCTTCGATTAGTCAGTTGGAACAGTACCCGAACATCGATGCGACCGATCACCATCTTATTCAGTTTTTCACGCAGAGATTTGGAGTATTCCCAGAATCACCAATCGAAAGCGGGCGCCGAGTTCTCAATATTGACGGCTCTCGCTCAAGAGCCGTTCCCTTCCTGTCTTGGGTTCGATGCCGAGTAGCCGAGCTTCTTCAAATAGCGGCAGATCAAGTAAACCCCGGTATTGACTACGCCTTAACCGAAGTAGTCCATTGCAAATCGCTCGGCGAACTGGGAGTGCAGCGGGCTTCGGAGCATTGCGGGGATCACTTTCTCAAAAGGATATTGAACTGTTCAGGCGCAGCGATCTTTGTCTTCGTGGGTGATCGGGCCGCAGAGATGGCTGATCATCTGTTTGGCATCAATCCAGGGGAGCGAATTCAAGGACCACGGGCTTTGTTAGGGTTGCAGCGCATGATGGCGTTTCTGCCTCACCCGAACTCTCATAAACCATGCAAATTTGTCAATGTATGCGAGCCTAACGATGTCCGGCAGATTCGCCAATTCCTCGCTAGTGCTTAGCTTCCTATGAAACAACTAGAGAATGAGGGACGGCAAGTGCCGCAATTGGGCCCCGCATTTAGGAGAACGGAATGGCAACGACGAAGCGCTGAGCGAAACGGAGATCTCTGCTCATGAGAATAGTCAATGCCGGCCGAGGGATCCATCAGCGGGAAATTCCCGGCATCGATCGACTTCGCTCGCTTCCAAACGATTGGATCGCATTTACGAATCTAGATCTCTCCTTACCCCAAGGATCACGCGAGATAGACGTCATACTGATCGCGGATGACCGCATCATGGTCATCGATCTCAAGGACTGGCGAGGCAAGATCGAGAGTGCGGACGGGTCGTGGATTCAAAACGGCCATGACAAGGGGCGCTCTCCGGTCGGCAAGATCAACGAGAATGCCAAGCAGGTCTATTACCTTCTAAAGTCGTACCTTTCGGATCACATCAAGCGTACCGGTCATTCCAAGCCGGCCGGCGATGTACCTCGCGTCCAGGGCTTGGTGTTGCTCACGGCAACGAGCGATATTAGCGGAATTGCGCCAACGGAACGCGCGTCCGTCTATTGCATCGATCCATTCCTGCGCATCATCCAGCAGCCCGGAGAGCGCGTTCAGCACTTCCGTCCTGTCCCCCCTTGTTTCGTCGACACCCCCCTCACATCGAACGACTGGAAACCGATCCTCTCTAAGTTCTTCAACGTCTCGACCGGTCGCTTTCGACCAGGAAGCCGTCGCTATGGCGGCTATCGCGCTGCATCGGATGAACCTTGCTTCGTTCATCGCTCGGAGATCTTTTCGGAATTCGACGTTGAAGAGGAAAGTGCAGCCCGTGCGCCGGGTATTCTGCGCCGGTGGGACTTCGCGAAGGCGGATGTGCACTTCCAGACCGAGGCCGGCAGGGCCGAAATTGCCGGGCGCGAGCGCACGGTGGTGGCGTGGCTGAATGACCGAAGCGCCGATTGCGAGAGCACCATCCTACAACCGAAGACGGATGACTCCGAGAAGGGAGTCGCCTACTGGGAGATCTTTGACAAACGACGCCGCCTAAAAAGACTCTCGGATTTCGCTCGCACAGAAGCCGACCGACTGTCGAGGGAGGAACGACTGGAATTGGCGCGTCAGTTACTGGCTCGGGTCAAGACGCTCCACGACTTGCATGCCATTCACTTAGATCTCGGCCCACACAGCATCTGGCTCGAGAGTCCATCGACCGTTCGGCTTTCGCATCTGATGGCGGCCAGCTTTCCAGAAGTGCGTTCGCTCGGCGAGCTGCGCTATCAGTTTCTATCGTCTTCGGTGCTGCCCGAATCAGTGATCGGCGGAACGGGGAGCGGACAGAAGAAAGACGTATTTCTCCTCGGCTGCGCTGTCCACCATATTCTCTTTGGCGCGGCTCCCAAAGGATACCGACCCGGAGAGCCGCCGGAGTGGTCGAGCGATATCGATCAAGGGGCATCCTACGCGAACTTGCATCAGTGGTTTGAGCGCGCCCTCACGTGGGAGCCTAAAAACCGGTTTGCGGATGCCGCAGAGATGCTGGAGGCATTCAATCGCGCTCTGACCAATCAACCCTCTGCAAGAGCCGTTATCGAGGGCCTTGAACGGTTCAGGACGATCAAGTCCCAACTACAGCTCGTCAAGGAGTACCCGCAACAGCGCGAAATTCGCGATGACGATAGAGTTGCCATGTGGATCAGTCAGGCTGACGGGCACGCTGTATTCGTCAAAATGTGGAAGCGATCCGCATGGGGCGACCAGGCACGCGAGGCGCCTCACATTCTAGACTTTTTGGAGCGCGCTGAGAGCCTCAGTCAAACTCCTCCGATCGGCTGTGCGTCAATTCGGCGCGCCATCTGGCTGGGCGACGCCATTGTCCTGATCCACGATTTCATTGATTCCCCAAACGTGCGAGAGAGCCTGGCCGCAAAGCCTGAGAAATGGGGAGTGCCCACGTTTGCGCTATCCTTCGTGCTCACATTGGCCCAACGAATCAATGCGTTGCATGAGCGCGGGCTCGCTCACGGGGATCTCAAGCCGGAGAATATCCTTGATGCGCATCCAACCGATGCGGAACCGACTCTCATCGATTTGCTCGATTTTTCGAGTGAAGCCGACGGTGAGATTCGCACAACGGCCTACGCGCCGGCGTCCGGCGGCCGCTTCGAGCGCGATCGATTCGCGGTCACAAAGATCGCCGAGGAGATACTCGGGCCCTTGGGTCTACCCGGCGAGGCATCCGCTAGCCTTGCGGTGGCCATCGAGACATGCCGGACGGGGCCGCCAGAAAACGCGACCCTGTTGCCGATTATCGAAGTATTGGGCGAGCTCTTGCATCCGAAGGCTGTCGTTACGCCGCGACGGATTGTCGTCTCAATACAAGGCGCGCCTCTCGGGCCGGTCTTAGCGGACGAAGGTGTTTTTGGATTGCGGCGGGCACCGGACAAACCCATTCTCTTCATACGCGGCGCCTCAGAGGAGATCGAGGTTCACTACGACGGCAATTCTCGGCCAGTGCGTGGACGCCGCCGCGCGCTCGACCAAAAGAGAATTCGAAGCGTCTCGAGACACGAATTCGCGAAGATTTATGCTGATGTTCAAGTCGCCGGCAACCAACTCAATGATTTTAACGACATCGAGGCCTTGCTGAGCGACCCGGAGATCGCGGCTCGATGGAATCCTGATCAAGTGCAGCCACCATTGCCCTCTTCGGATGAGGACGATGAGGAGCCGAGTCCCTCTTCTGAGGAAGCCGCCGATTTCCTGGGCGAAGTCGTGGCAACTGAGGACGCCGCCGCCACAATAGTCGACTTGCCGCGCCTGTGGCGACGCCTCATCGATGTCGAGGGAGAGCTCAAGAATGAGGGTGTCGCCAACGGCGACAGTACATTCCGACGTGAGACGAATCGCCACGTCGTTCCATTTGATCTGGAGATCGGTACCTTCGATTTTGATAGGGATGATACGGTCCTTGTTGAGCGCCTTGACAGAGCCGACCGATGGGTAAAGATCGGTCACTTGGAACTGGGTCTGTGCGGGCCGGAACACATTGCCATCGATGCATGGTCGTGGACCGCGCGGAGCGCCGAGCGCCTAGTCCTCGACGGGCAGCGACTGCGGTTCACCAGTCACTTCGAGGCAACGAGTCGCTCCAGGCGCGAAGCCGCGACAAGCCGGGTATTGGCGCGTCAATCCATGGCGACGAACCTGATCGATGCGTTCGACCAGCGAAGTGGCATGGAGGCGAGTCACGTCGGCCCCGCGATCGATCAAAGAAGCGTGATGGATCGGTACGAACTAAACGATGATCAGGCCCGGGCACTCGTCCAAATCGTGTCTACTCGACCATTGGGTTTGCTGCAGGGACCACCGGGGACCGGCAAGACTAAATTCATTGCAGCGTTAGTGCACTATGCCTTGACGCACGGTCTCGCTCGTAACGTACTGCTCGCGAGTCAATCTCATGAGGCAGTTAACAATGCAGGCGAGGAAGTCCTCGCATTATTCAGCGGGCAGGATCACGCGCCGAGCATCATTCGCGTCGGACACGAAAATAACGTCTCGGAACGCCTGCTTCCCTATCACTCTGCCCGCGTGGAGACTCTTTTCAAAGATCGGTTTCGCGCGACGACCACCGAGCGGCTGGGAATAGCCGGCCGCGCCTTAGGAATAACCGACACCGCGATTGAGGCGCTGACGTTGATTGAGGGAACGCTGCGCCCGGTAGTGGAACGACTTCAGGTTCTCACGAAGCATCCCGCAGAGACCGATACTGAGTCGTGTCTCCACGGTCTTCGAGCAACACTGCAGCAACTTCTGACGCGGCTCGGCGTCGACATGCCGCAATGCGAAGAAGAGGACGACCTGCTCGACGCAATCGTTGATGCGGTCATTGACCGGGAAAGCACGACTACGCGTGACCAGGTAGCCAGATTTCGTGCCGTGGCGCAACTAGGAAGGGACATCGTCGGCAGCATATCGACGCGAGAACGTAGTTTCGAGACTTTCTTGGCCGGAACCCGGCGAATCGTCGCCGGAACATGCGTGGGACTAGGTCGCGCCTCCCTTGGGCTGACCAGCACTGCGTTTGACCTGGTGATCGTCGATGAGGCCGCCCGTTGCACGGCCAGTGAGCTAGCGGTACCGATCCAGGCAGGACGATGGATCGTGCTCGTAGGCGATCAAGCCCAACTAGAACCGCTGCACCGTAACGAGGTAGTCGTGCAGGTGGCTGCGGAAATGCAGATTGCGAAGGGTGAAGTCGTGAGGAGCGATTTCGAGCGCGTGTTCACCTCGCCGTACGGACTTGCGGCCGCTTCGCGCTTGACAAAGCAATACCGCATGCTTCCCCCAATCGGCCAAGTGGCCTCGGCCGCGTTCTATGCCGGCGCCCTGACCCATGGACGGAGTGAGCCTGTGATCTCACCCGGCTCTACTCCCAGCGGCCTAGATCATCCGCTCCTCTGGGTTTCGACCGACTCCCACGGTGAGCGAGCATTCCAGCGACACGACACCCTGGGCGGTAACAGTCTTGCAAATGTCGTGGAAGCCGACTTGATTACTTCTCTGCTAAAAGAGTGGGACGCTCACGACGCCTTTCGGCTCTGGTTGACCGAGCAAAGCCGTTGGACCCATTCGATCGGCGTCATTTGCACCTATTCAGCCCAGAGCGCGCTCATTCGCAGCAAGCTTCGATACGTAAACCTGTCGGATGCAATGCGCCGCTCAATCAAGATAGACACCGTGGATAGCTATCAAGGCAAGGAGAACCCGGTGGTCATTCTCTCTTTGGTGCGCAACAACGCGGAAGGTAGGCTTGAGAATGGAGTCGCCACCATCAAGGAGGGATTCCTGGCGCGACCGAACCGGATAAATGTCGCCATCACTCGAGCGATGGATCACCTGGTGATTGTGGGAGCGCGGACGCGATGGCGCCTTGGAAGTCCAATGTCTCGCGTCTCGAGCGCCTACGACGTTCAAGTTGCCCGCGGGACGGCCAAGATTCTCGATGCGGCTCAGCTTCAGGAAGAAATCGACTCTCACGCGCGGCCGCGGGCGCCCAGCCGCACAAGCGCCGGCGCACCCCCTGGAATCACACCATGAGCAACGGACGTTCAATTCTTAAGCTGAAGACCCCAAACGAAACGCTCGATGACGCCGTGGTGGACGTCGGTGTGTTCGACGTGCTCCTGCCATCGCGCTTCTTCAGCATCACGCACAAAGTCGCTGAGCTTGGACGAGTGTCGATGACGACAGAGTACCTGCTTCGCCTTCTTAGCGCTGTGGATGGGATAGCTGAGGACCAAGTTAAGGAGTTCTTCGCCTTCGATCTGCGCGAAATGGCCTTCGTGCTCGCCGAGGCCGAGGCCAACGACTACGTTGCTCGTACTAACGGTCGCCTGTGGCTCACATCTACCGGTCGCGGCTTATTTCGCGATGGATCCGCGGAGCCGCAAATTTTTGATGTTGAGAAGCGTACCGAGCGAGTGGGACTGGATCTGTTCGCCCTTGCTCCACAGGAGCGGGAGTCGTTGAGTCGGTTTGAGGGATGTCTTCCCGAGCTGCAGCCCAAAGATGTTACCGCCATTTCCAATGCCTCCGAACGCGTGCCCGAAGCGTTCCGGCGCCACTACGCGGAATTAGCGACACGACGGGATAAGGACGGACTCAAAAAGCGGGCGCTCTATTCAGTCGATGATGTGGCCGCGGGTGATCGATTCTCCTCGATCGTCAACATTATTGCGCGCTCATCGGCATCGCGCCCGGATTTCCCCGAACCTGATCTCAGTGGCTGGCAGCCGGGACGCGACCTTGACGATCGAGCCGCCGTAGTTGAGTCGGTTGTCGAATTCCTTGCCGCCCTAAAGGTTGAAAACCGATCAGAAAGCACAGAGGCTTACGGCACCCTACTTAAGCTTGCTCCGGAGTTTCTTAAAGAATTCACGCGTCGTGATGGACTGGCAGTTGACCGGTTCTATCGTGAAACTGTTGCCCGTGCTGGTGAGTTCCGAATAGACCGCCCAACAATTCCGCTGCTCGGACCTCTTTTCACGCGCGAGAACAACAAGCGGCTCGGCGACGCATTAGGGTATGCGTCGAAAAACTTAGGTGACCGCCCTGACCGCCCCAGTGAGTTTCTGTGGGTGATACCGGATGTCGCTTGGGGAATGACACGCGTTCTTCCATTGACGCTGGAAATGATCCGGCGTCATGTGGCAGGCGCGGAAGATGACGTTGCCGCCGTGCAGGCGTTGGCAATACATCCGCGCAGGCGCGAGCGTCATATTGAAGAGGCGTTCTCCGTCTTGGACACAACTGGTTATGATTTGCAGGGTGAGCTAGAACTCCTGCTAATTCCCAAAATGCTGATGGCCGCGTTGGTCCACGCTCCGCTTCGCGCGCACGGGGCGTTTCCCGTGCCGCTAGGCATCATGAGTTTCGACTTGGATATCGTGTCTCGGACAGAGGATTTCCTTCGAAAGCGGCTGCCATCGCGTAACGAGACCGAATCAAGCCTGCCGGACTACCAGAGGATACTGTTGGCGCGGTCGCAAGGATGAACGTCGGCGTTAGCGGCGATCCGAAGTCTTGGTGTGAGTTGGAACCGTTTCTATTGGTGGGGTAGCCAATCCCACGGCAGCATGATTCGACGCTCCCCGACGGTTGGAAACCAGCGCCGAAAGCCGGCAGGTAAATCGCCGTTGAGGACTGCGCACCGCACTTGGAGAAGGAGATGGGCGCCCAGCTTACTCCAACACATTTGTTGGGACTTGCACATTCGACGACCGATCAATCGATTGACAGTACCTTCGACGGCGCTGGTCGAGATTCGTTTGCCAGCATTTCGCCACTCTCCGTAGCTGCTGATCCCGGACGCATTCTTCTGTAGATATGCTTCAAGGTCGCACACATGGGCGATTGCCATGCGCGCTGACCGTTCCGATTCCGGGACTTCATCTCGCACTCGATCGAGCAGCCACACCAAGCGGTCGAACGATTCCTTAAATTTGTTACGCCGCCCACTCCATAGGTACCCGCGCAAATAGTTGAATCGGTCGTAGAACTCGAACAGGGAACCATCCGGTGAAAAGCGGTAGGGCGGGATTCTGCCGATGCACTGATCGAAGTGACGGACTTTCATGGCCACGTGAAAATAATCAAGTACGCAGCGAGTCGGAATAGGCAGAATCGCCTTGAGGCGCAGGAGCGACTCCGCGCCATCCGTCATGAGCGTGGTGGGTTCAGCGGATGAAATCCCCATCCGTTCGACGAATCGTGAGAGGCGGTGGCGCAGGGACGATGATCCCTTGAAGACGCTCGCGAACACCTTGATTTTTCCTCCCTTTTCGCGGGCACCGGTGAGAATTTCGAAGTTTCTGTGCGCACCCTTCCGCGTTCGCCTTGCATATCCCCCGTCAAAGGCCAACGTCAATGCCGGCTGCGGATCGGTCGTGCGCGGCGGTAGTTCCGGCTCATACGCGATGGTCGGTTCACGATCTAGACGGCTGCCGGCCTCCAAAACCGCCTTCCTTATGCCCACATATCCGAAGCTCAGATCCACGCCGAGCAACTCATGCAACAATGCGGCGGCCTGCCGATAACTGTGAGTGCTTCCTAGTTTTGCTGCCTGGTAACGCAGTTCCTGCCTTGTTCGGGCCAGCCAACCCTTTAGTGGTGAAATGGTCCGTGACGCTGTGCCCTCGCATGGGCACGATACAAGACGAGGACTTTGCAAAAGGACCCTTCCGAAAAGCGTATGAACACTTCGTCGTGCCCAGTCTTTGATGTTTAGCCGTGCGCCGCATCGCTTACATTGACGGGCACGCTCTGTGATCTCGGCAGCCTGTGCCGCAACAAATTCCCACTGAAGTGCGCTTAACAGTGTCTTGGCCTCCTCGAGACTCATGCCGATATCACCAGGAGCCGCAATATCACTGCACCCCCCGACGACCAAAACCCGGTGTGTTCCCGTCTTGACTCCGGCGTCCGCAAACTCGACTGTCACTAGCATGCGCATAGATCACCCGCGGTGTCTGGGAAGCGCTGGAATCTACGCGACTATTGTTACCGACCCCACCATTCGAAACGGTTCCAAATCACACCCGCTTAAGGTGCTCGATATCGCGCGTGAACTACTCTCGGTCAAGAATCGACAATTCCTCATGAATAGGGTTGCGAGGCTAGTAGCAGATCAGCGCTGATGGAGTTGACCGCGCCGCCGTGAATCTATCGCGCTACGTCGTTGGGACGTTGGGACCCCGAGACCACGTTCCGGGTCTGCCGTAAAGCCGTTGCGCCCCCGGGCTGAATTAGTGCTGCAGCGATTTCTAGGATTCTGGTACAAGCGGATCTGCCGATTTGGCCAATTCAGGTGCCGGATCTGCCTGCTTGATACGCCGGGCTCCAATCACTTCGTATAAGTCCTTGGGTGACTTGGACCCCAGTTCCTGCAGATCGCGGTAGTTCGCGAGAAAGTCGAGTATGCTCGGTCGGAGTGGCTGCTTTTGAAAATCACGACCGCTCTTTAGTTTGCGTTCCAAGTCGAGCTTCGTGAGTTCAATCGCATGCATCCGCCATTCAGCTTCCCGGTCTTGGCGATCGCGCGCGCTCAATAAAGGAGTTACCACAATCTTTCCGATGATCGCCGCCACGATTGCACCAGCTGCACCAGCAAGCGCAGCGAAGGCCGCAAGCGCACCCGGGGATAGGGTATTCAACTGGTCGAATATGCTCATGGCATTGATAGACCACCCCTAGCTACCCGGCGGTCTGCCCACCCCTCGTTGTTGAGCGGTCGAGGATGCGTAACCGTTCCTCATGGCGCTTGCCCGTGAAATCCTCAACGGTCAATAGTAAATCCACACCGTGTGTGCCCTCTGGAATGTGGACGAAATCGTGACATGGTGGATCTGGGCAATCCGACTCGCGAATTGTTGTTCCCTTCAATGATGCCTTGATTCGCGCATTGCCAACAGAATCGTGCACCGTAAAGCTGAAAACCTTTCCGGGCTCCGGCGGCGAGCTGAACGTAATCTTCATTATTTGCACTCCAGGCTCTAGTAGAGCCGAGTGCATTATATGGTCAGTTCGTTCCGTGCTGTTAGGTCTGATATCAGAAGAAGCTGTATGCGTAATCAAGGCGCGGCGCCGGCCGCTACCGGCTCATCGTCGAGAGATCTTCCTTGAAAGCATTTCCCTCCTGAATGCGCGATTCAGCTCGGATTCGCTCGCCGGCGAGTCGTCAAATAACGAATTCGCCGACGTCCTGCTTATTGGGCCGGTGGCATTTCACGCCGTTGCAGCGCCGTACTTTTTCCCGCGCCCCTGCTGCGGCGCACCCTATTTTAGCTGTGGCTGCTGCGGCGAGCAGTCGACCGGCCTCTTTGCCGATGAGAACTTGACGGACGCGGACTGCTCACCCGCAGACAATTAGCTTGATTCGCTCGAAGAAGGCCCTAACGCTTCAAGTCGTGGCGGCCATGTGCATACAGGCCTACTCGGCGCGCCAGCCCAGTTACGACCAGAGTTGCGTGCATCGCCGGTCCCCCACTTGATGACCCCGATTCAGAATATAGCCCCACTATTTGGATCGAAGACTCGCAGAGAATCCGGGACTCTTGGCACAGAAGATACGCGGACCCCAGCGATATGCAGCGCTCGATGAGTCGATACGCTCGATGACGAAAATCGTCATCGAGCGCGAGATAGCTCCCCGCAGATCCAAGGGACTTAGAGTTCCAATGATCGCGGTGAGGACTATGGCGATCGACGGCAAAAATATCTATAAAGAGTAGCGACATAACTTTAGAAATACCCTCATCGAAACTGAGAATATTTATTTCCTCTTCCATTCCATAGTCTATTGACGGCAAGGGTGAAGGGCCGCTATCTAGATCATAAAAAGGGCGACGCCCGTCTATATGGCCAGGGATGAAATGACTGGGGTTTACCAATCCGCATTCGTAAGGGCGAGGGAAGGCGCGCCACAAGCCATTCCGTCCGCGACGCGAGCGACGACGACCTTTTTCTTGACTTGCGGTTGCCGCACTGAGAGACGACGGGCGTGGATAGCCCGCAAAGGAGCGGCGTTGATTCCAAGATTGACTCGGGACCGCCGGTTATCAATGACCCTTCGCGCGCTGCGAGCCGGATCGGTCCTTGTCGTCGGCGCGGCGCTCGCGGCTTGCGCGTCTCGCGCTTCGTTCGAAAAGCCCCCCGTCGTTAATTCTGTTCAGGACGCTGCGGCGATCCGGGTGACGACACTGTCCGTCGCGCGTTGGGAGGACTATGTTGACGCGTTGCAGGCGCAGTTCTCAATGACAGCTGACGTCGCGACCACGCTGGCCTTCCCACAAACCTCGATATCGCAGAGTAGTGTTGCGGATTCGCTTGCCCTTGGACTCCAATTGGGTCTCCCTCAGTCCACGCACACGGCGTCACAAGGGGTGTCTGGGAGTCAAGGGACGACAACTACAGCCACGACTGCTGTAAACCAAGGAGCGACGACAAACACTGGCAACGCTGCCTCCACCAGCGGAAATTCTACGACCAACAGTAGCTCGTCGACGCTTGCCGCAGGGGTCGCGCCAACGTCGACGCTCACAACGCCAACAGCGCCATCGACGAGCGGCATCGCGGGTCCAAGCGGAGCCCTGCAAGTCGATCCAATCGATTCGTACAACGCCGCCGCTTCGATCTACGAGGAAGTTCAGCTGTTGAATCGCTACTTGCAGGACGGTGCGCTCAGATACGGGTATGTTCCCTACGTCGCGCGAATGCAAATAAGCGTGATGCCCTTTGCGCGCAACGAACCCTATGACGTATATCTTGACATCGGGCTGTTCTCCCAGTGTGAAGGAACTGGCTTAGGGGAAAGCTTGCCCGCCGTCGTGGTCCCGCTTTTGGTCACGGATGACATAGAGAAGGGTCAGGCTACAAACGCCGTGAACATCGCGCGTCAGCTGGCTCTGAATATCGCCGGAGTGGTCGACAATGTCGGCCTCGGCGGAAATGTGAGCAATTTGAGCGATAGCTTCAAATCCATACTGGCGGACACCTTTAACAGCCGCTTCATGGTTTCTCGGGGCGCGGATAATGTGTTGGAAGTGCGCATCGGTGCGGCCACCAGCCCGGTCACGAAGGTTGGCTATTCGATGTTGGCGCAAACCCATAACCTAAGCTTTCTTCTGCTGGTTAAGCGCGAACACGCAGCCGTGGCTGGCGGGTATTGTTCCCCCGACCCCAAGACGCTGCACGACGCGCGCGTTCGTGGCACAGGTATTGAAAGGGGTCCCGTTGTTCTATTGTCAACTCTGGCTCGTCTAAGAAATGCCAAGAGTGGTGAGGAGCTTCCCACCGACAGAACGACCATGCTTAAACGCGCCCGCAAGGTCGTGCGCGAATTCCCGTCGGCTGGCGTCTCGGATGGCACGCTCGACAGGTTGGTCCAGGATGTGAACGGGCCGGATCCAAAAGCCTTCCAAGGTGACTTGCCTCCGGCATTGCGGTCATATTGGACTACGTTGTGGACTGGCCTCACGTCGGTCCTGAGCATGTCGGAATACAACGGCACCCATTTCAATCTACCTTACCGAAGAGTGCCTTCCGCTATCGAAACTCAGGCGGTGATTATCCATGACAACTGCAAGGATACCGCGACGACCTCGCTGGTCGGCTTCAATGACGCGGTAGCGGGGCAGTTCTACGCAACATTGGAGTTAAAGGGTGGCGCATATCTGGTCGCCGCCAACAGCGTTGTGCAGTCGACTCCTGGGGCACCGCTGACAATATCGTTTCCGACCCTAAACGAGTTCGGTAGGGAGGCCGACGACATCAAGGGCGCCTGCGCGGGGAGCGGTCCGACACCTAATCCGCCGCGGAAGCTGGAGGGAGCTAAGCTTGTCGTTCGACGGCTGGTTGACGATAGATGGATTTCCCCCGAGGAGAAAGGGCTTGGCACGGGCGCATGCCAGGAGAAATGCTTGTTCGCATTTGAGACGGTCGTCATGGACGGTACAGCGCAGTTGTCTCAGACAGTGGGGCTGTTAGCCGCCGCGGACTCGATCGTCGCAGATCCGACTACCGGGACCGGGAAAATGCGTCTCCTCATAACAATTGGCAAAGACCTTGATAGTGTCAAGATTTCTCTAAGCGGAGCGGTGCTACCAACGTCAACGCAGCCATTGGTGAGTGGCTCCGCCGCAATCAGCGTCGCGGGCGGAGGATTCTCCATCACACCGTCTCCCGCCGGCGCCGGCGCCACTGTGGCACCGGGGCCGTTGGCCGTTGACCTGACTCTGCAGGGCCTCGTCGTTGGACGCGCGGTAACCATTACTGGGACGGGACAGAAAGATAAGAAGGCCACGACCGCCGCAGTTCCGGTGATTGTCGTGCCGATCGTTGCGCCGCCGGCATCTTCGAAGCCGGCAACAACGGGGAGTTAACGAGGGATCGTTTAAACGGAGGGGCTGACTGTGGCTAAAAAAAGAGGGAAAGGGCAGGGATCCAAGCGGAAGGCGACACGTGCCAAATCGCTCGGCGGTCCGCCCTCAATGCCAAGTGTGTATTCTGGTTTCCCGAATCCACCGGATCCGACCTTTGAACCTCCTGCGCCGAGCCCTCCGGATCTCTCTAAGCCTCAGAGGACGATTTCCGCAGCAGTCAGTAATCCGCCGATTCCGCCAATTAAGCCGCCGTCGACGTTCTCCACAGTCGGTGGAAACCCCCCACTGCCGCCGATTAAGCTCCAAGCCGTCGCTCGGTCGCGAAAGAAGGCGAAGCGCAAGTGATGGACTACGTACGAGTGAGGCGAATAAGCGTAGCGGCGATTGGGCTACTTTGGCTCGGCGCCTGTACCGAGATGCCCACGATTAGGTCTTTTCATCCTTCAAATCAGGCAAAAGTCTCGTCGGCTCGACACTGGACCTATATAGCCAGGGATGTGGCGGTATCCATCCATTTAACTGAGGATACAACGTGCGTGGTCATCAGGAGTACCGACGCGGCAACGCCCACGCAGTTTCAAAAATTTCTCACCAGGGCCGTCGCGGCTGAATTGTTGGGGAAAAAATATCAGGCAAATCATCCATCAGGATCGGCAAGGGATAGAGAAAAAAATGACCCGTCAAGCGCCGCCTTCAAGAAACTGGTCATTTACGACACGGCGCCGGCCTCCGCAACATGCGACTCGGTCAACATAGAGGCAACAGTGGTTCCTCATTCCGGTCCGGCGGCGTATCCGTACCCGGGCCAGTTCACCCTCTTGGCCACCGGCGTAATCGTCATCCGCAATGTGGTACGAGCGTTCTCGGAGGCAAGCGCCGTTGGTGCAGTGGCGTTCGCCGAGGGCGCATGGTGGGCTACCTCGGGATTTCGTACGGGCAATGACGTGACGGAGATTACCGTTACCATTTCTCGTGTTCGCGCCTCGGAATATCTGGATCAGTACGTCAACGTCTATTACGTGGCGTCCGGGGATGCCGGTCTTTACGAGGCTACGCCGCCTTCTCAATCGTTTGAAGTTAGCCCCGATTCTATCAGTGCGTGTGTAAGTCCCCCAAAACCGTTAGTGGTCTCAGGCGATCACCTTGCCAGCCAAAAGGAAGGCTACTACTTGGGCTCAATTCAAGCGTCGCAGGTGCGGCAGGCTGGCACGAGTCCGGATGGTCCGCTTGTGGTGACCTTCCCCGAAATTCCAAAAGCGATCTTCGAACGAGATCAATTGGCACTGACCATGATCGGCTCGGACAATGCCGTCCGAAAGGCGTACATTTCCACCGATCCCGGCGGCGCCCATTGCGCGAATCAGGGGGCTGCCGAGAGGCCCACACCCCAGTTTAGTGTTTCACCTAACAAGATATCCGCGTGCGATGAGCATGCACAGTTCCGCGTGACCGGAATATCTCTTTCGTCGAGCAAGGAAGCATACTCGTTCGGGGTAATTCCCGCCGCGTCAGTTGGCACAATTATAAGTGGCGAATCAAGCGAGAGTATAGCTGTCAATTTCACGGGGTTGAAAAGCGCGAATAGCGGCCGTGACCGCGTTGAGCTCACAATGGCGGCACCAGACGGCTCCACGCGCATCGCGTATATTGGTGTCGAGGGTAGCGCTCCCGCGTCATGCGCGACTTCGAAGGCATCGCCCAAAGCGGCTGGGGCGAAGACGACCAAGCCCGTCGCAATTACGCTCGCGCCTCTGGCGGGGCAACCGGTTGACGCGTCGGATTTGTGCGCGCCGCCCCCACTGCAAATGGTTGTCACGGGCGATGGCGCCACTAGTGTTAACGCGGCGAACATCCTCGGTGGCGATTATCCAGGAATCGTGGACATCCGATCCGATGGGAAGTCGACATCCGTCACTTTGATCTTCGAGAAAGCGCCTGATTTCAAGACTGGGATACCCGCCGATCACATTCTCCATGTCAATCTGTCGCTTAGCGGAACAAAGCCTGGCGGGACGAACACAGTTACAAAGGTTACCATAGAGAGGCCTGTGAGGTGCGGATCCGCTTCCTAACATACTCGCCCGACGTACCTTCCGGCGAAGGTTCGAGCACTGTGGCGCAATGGAAGCGCGACCAATGAACCTTTTCGTGGCGCCGTCTCGGGGTTCCGGCTTTTGGTGGTCCCCTGAGCGACAGGTAATATTTCATCGCAACCGAGTCTATGTTCATGACGGCCAGACTCCCACATCGCCCTCGCATGATTTGGCGCATCTACTGATCGCAATGTCGAGCGATTTGCTTTGGCTACCTCAAGGAAATCCCGACGA